>MDSZ01035182.1_pt1 | contig 32711 bp, 31 predicted proteins | sample 811201 | NCBI WGS metagenome assembly MDSZ01 (sample SAMN05326647, study PRJNA326480) | marine metagenome | isolation source: seawater | place: Indian Ocean: North | collected 2010 | reverse complement strand
TCTTCTTGAGTTGTTGTCATGTTTAATTAAAAAAGAGTTGTTTTTTTAAATATTTGCGTTTTTATATTTTTTCTAAATTAATATAGAATTAATATGTGGTTATTTTTATCTGGAAACATATGTCGGTCTATCGTATAGAGGCTCGTAAGTTTTTTTGGTAATACCCATAAATTTGTCTGGCTCGTGAATTTTAGGTTCTAATCCAACCATTACATTGAATCTTCTAGCGAATTCTGCAATTTCTGTTGTTGTTTGACCGTCGTGATTTTTGAAATTGTCAAATTCTGCTCTGTCTGCGGGGTCGACGTATTCTTTGAGGCCCGGTAGTATTTCTTTGATGAGATTTTCGGTGGGTGGGAATCGTTTCATTCTGTCTTTGTATAATGTATGAATTTCTTGTTCTGGTATTCCCTTGTGGTCTGCGAAATGTTTGTATACGATATTTTCCAGAAGTGAATATCTGATATGTATTAAGTCAAGGGCGGTGAGGTCAATAAGATTGATATTTTCTTTAATTCTGCGTACGAGGCTTAGATCTTGGGGTGTGAAATCATTTAGTTGTCCACGAGGTGTATTTTTATTAATAAAAACGTCGATAAGATGGTTATGAATTAAGTCTAATAAACTTTTAAAGGAGTGTCCCTTAATTTTTCTAACGTCTGCGTCGGGGTTTGGTGCTGTTTCGCCTGTTCTGAGAGATAAAGAAATGAAGTGAAGTAAGGATTCGAATTCGGGGTCATTTTGTTGTTTTTTGGTGAGATTGAATACGGTTTCGTTGATGGGTATTAAAATAAGTTTAGCGTCTTCTTTAAGGGAACCCTTATTTTCATTGTCAAAAGATTTGTCGAATTCTTGTTGGTGAATGTTATCGGGGGTGTTCATATAATCTTGATTTCCAAAGATGGCATCTTTTGCCAATCTGGAATCGAGGTGAGGTTCCAATGAATTTCTTCTTTCCAAAGGCATGGCATCTAATTCTTGTTGAGTATATGCGAAAATATTAGTTGGTTTGATATGTATTACTTTACCGTCTAATCGTTTTTTGGGTTGTTCAACACCGTCCCTTAACACTCGTTCGTCACCAAAATCTTCTGGCATCTTGTATGATTCGGCACGTTTATCTGCGTTGTATCCAACATGATAGTATACCCTTCCTGATGTGTCGTCAGGTCTATTTATAATAGTCCAATTATTAGCGGCGGCTATAAGATATAGTTGGTCTTGATTAGGGCCTAAATGTTTGGCGACGAGGTTGCCTCGTTTATCTCTTACTTCACCAAATTCTTTGAATTTAACGAAGTCGAATAATTTTAGGGGTACATCTTTGGAATAGCGGGGTATTACGGCTCTTTCTGGGTAAGGAGTTCTTACTTTACGGACTGTTGTTCCGTCGTCTCTGAGAGTTTGTATAATTTCTGGTTTTAGTTGGCGTTGTTTTACTTTTTTGGCGATGGCGTTATCGATTAGTTTGAATAGAGGGTCGTTTAATTCGTATGCGATTAATCTTCCCTCTTGAGAGAGTTCGGTGATTAAGTTGGATTGTATAGTAATCATGGAGTGGGTTTTTTTGGAAATGTTAACAAATAGAGTGGCAAATGCAGCGCCTGTTGCTATTACTATCATAATAATGGCGACGACCCAAAGATTATAGATCATGCGAAGAGGTGGGTAAATATGTTCTTTAATTGTGGGTAAATAATAGGTTTTATCGCAGTGTTCGACTTGTGTCTTGGGTGTTTTTTGAGCGATGTTGTTAAGTTGGTCGAGATTTGCGAAGCAATTGGCGAAAACGTAAAATCCCAGAATGGCAAAGGTCATTGCTAAAATTGCCATTACACTTTTAATTTTTGATACGGGGCCCGAGGAACTAGACATTGGGTAGTGTTTAAATATGATGGCTATGGCAAGCATTACAAAAGTACAGTAACCTAGTGTTGTTATTTTGTGAAGGATTGTATTTATTTCGGTGAGATTGACTTGATTTCCTGGCATTCCGTAAGGTGTAGGTACATTTTCGGTTTGACCAATCACTTTAATTGGCTTGGTTTCCATGGAAGAGTTTTGAGTATTGTATTCGTAAATACCTTCGTAGTATCCTTCTATTTTCCCTTTGATAATGTAAGTAACGGATAGCATAATAATAAGGCATACAATGATAAGATCAATGGAAGCGGTGTTGAGAATATTTTTGAAGGTGCTGCGTAATGATTTTAATACGCCAGAGCCAGCATTTTTGAACATTATTAAGAAAATCATTATACAAAAAGCGGCAACAATGTAAATAATATAACTTTCGTTTTCAGCTGTTTCTGTTATTAAATTGTCAGGGTTTATTTCGCAATTGTCTGGAGTGGGGGTAGAAGCATCAGTTGAAGTGAAAGCTTCATTTTTTGTTTGGGGGTCGTTGATATTATTCATTTACTTATATGAGTAGATATATTTTTATGCAGAACAATTTTCGCAAATGGTTTGTTGTCGAATTCTTTCTTCTTCTGCGAGTTCTGTCTTAATCTTTTCTTCTAATGCGGGATCCATAGTAAAGTTTTGCGCAGAAGCTGCTGGTTTGCTTCTAATGTAATACGTTCCTGTTTTAAGGCCACGGGACCACCCGTAAAAGTGTATGGAATTTAGAATTTTTGAGTTAGGGGATTCTACAAAAACGTTCAGGGATTGGCTTTGGCAAATAAAGGCGCCTCTTTCGACGGCCATATCTATGATGGCTTTTTGTTTTAGTTCCCAGGCAGTTTTGTATAGATGTCTGATTTGTTCTGGTATTTGTACAATATTTTGAACGGAACCCTTAAAAAATAGAATCCTTTGTTTCATTTCTTCGTTCCACAAATTCAATTCGAGAAGTTCTTTAATAAGATGCCTGTTTATCATAACATATTCTCCAGCCAGAGTTCTGCGTGTATAAATATTACTTGTAAAAGGTTCTATACATTCGTTATTACACAATATCTGCGAAGTACTGGCGGTAGGCATGGGAGCTACTAACAAGCTGTTTCTAAGACCGTGTTTTGCGATTTTGTCTCTTAGAGGTTTCCAGATAGTTTCGTCAACTTTGACATTCCACATATCGTGTTGTAGGATACCTTTTGAAGCAGGGCTTCCTTGGTATGTTTCGTAAGAACCGTGAAGTTCTGCTAGTTCGCAGCTGGCTTCTAGAGCGTTGAAGTAAATTGTTTCGAAGATTTGGCGGTTTAATAGTTGTGCTTCTTGGCTATCGAATGGGAATTTCATCAAGATAAATGCGTCAGCGAGGCCCTGAACGCCGAGGCCGATGGGTCTGTGGCGAAGGTTGCTTATTTTAGTTTCGGGAAGAGGGTAGAAGTTTTTGTCGATGACTTTGTTTAGATTTTTGACGAGTATTTTAACGTATTGGCCGAGTTTTTGTAGGTCGTATTGTTTGTTCTGGACAAAAGAGGAAAGAGAAATGGAAGCCAAGTTACAAACTGCGTATTCCTTGTCGTCTGAGTATTCTATAATTTCGCAGCACAAGTTGCTGGATTTGATCACGCCTAAGTTTTGTTGGTTTGATTTGCTATTTGCGGCGTCTTTGTATAGCATATAAGGACCGCCTGTTTCGATTTGGGATTCGAGAATGGATTCCCATAGATAGCGTGCCTTGATTGTTTTAACGGCACGTCCTTCACGTTCGTATTGTTCGTATAGGTCTTTGTATTCTTGGCCGAATACGTCGGATAAGCCTGGTGTTATATTGGGGCAAAACAGCGACCAATCGCCGTTTTCTTTGACTCTGTTCATAAAGAGGTCACTTATCCAAAGAGCATAAAACAAGTCTCTAGCACGTGATTCTTCAGTGCCCTGGGGGCGTTTTGCTGATAAGAACTCGATAATATCTGGATGGTGGGGTTCAAGATACATGGCAAACGAACCTTTTCTTTTTCCTCCGCCTTGGTCGATATATCTTGCGGTATCGTTATAAACTTTCAAAAACGGCAACAAACCAGTAGAAGTACCGCCTGTTTTTCTGATATACGACCCCTTAGCCCTTATGGCGTGGCAGTGAATACCCAACCCACCAGCATGTTTAGATATAACGGCGGCATCGGCGAGGCCCTTGTAAATTCCTTGAACGGAATCTTCAACACCCATTAAAAAGCAGGATGACATTTGAGGATAAGGAGTTCCCCCGTGGAATAGTGTAGGAGTTGCGTGAATAAAGTAGCCCTGTGACATGGCATCATATGTTTCTCGAGCATCTTCTCCGTTGTTGTCCCACCCGTGTATGCACAGGGAAACACGCATAAACATGTCGCCTGGACGTTCTTGAATTTTTCCTTGTGATTTAAGAAGATACGCTCGTTCGAGAGTTTTAAAACCAAAACAGTCGAGATTGAAGTCTCTGGTGTAGTCTATCCAATTTTTAATTTTTTCAATTTTTGTTGTATCTTGGCAGAGTTCGACGATCTCATCGGAAATTAACGGAGCTGGATTTCCCAACGCATCTTTGTGGGATGCGAGGTTTGACACTACATTTTTGAAGTCGCCGCTTGTAATTTTGTGATGATTATCGATAGAAACACGAGCTGCCAATTTTCCGTAATCGGGGTGTTCCAAAAGTTTTTGGAGGCAAATGTTACTTGTTAATTCGTCAAGCTCACGTGTAGTGATTCTGTCTTTTATTCTGGAAGCCACGTCTTTTACGATGAGAACGGGGTCGACTTCAAGATTTTGGCTTAAAGCGGATAGTCGGTCGGATATCTTGTCAAATTTGAAAGGTTCATCTTTTCCGCTCCTGGTGATAACTTGCATTTGTTTTGGTTTCATGATATAAGTATCATAGTTTTAAATATTTAAAATTAAAACGTGGTTTTCATAAAAATACATATTATGCCAGATCTTCCCGAATTGCCTACAGAAGTTGTATCGTATATAGCATCTTTTGTCCCTATTATCATAAATAAGCAATCTTGGCGTCTTTGTGAAAAGACGGTAGATAAAACCAGACGCAGGTGCGCATCGAAATTGGACCGTTGTTTGAGGCTTTATTATGTAAATGATATAGATGAATATGGTAAAGCACGGCATTTGGGCATTTTTCCGCCGTTAGATGTGGAGTCTGTTGCATTCTCTTGTATTTTAGAGCGTTTAAAAGAAACACTCAGGAACATTTCGGAAATGATACTGAGTGAATGTTCAAATTGGGATAGATTTGGAATGATTGAATATGAATCGTATAATATTTGTTCAACGGTTGAAAATAATATGTTGGAAATTGTGTCTCCAGCGATTTGGGTTAAGTTAGATATTTTAAAACTTAAAAGAGATAATTATTTGGTTTATGCTTTGCTTTAAAACCATCTTCTATCGAGGCGTTTTCTTATGTATTTCATATCTTCGTCGAGTTTGTCAAGTTTTGTATCCATCCCAGCAACTTTCTCGCCAACTTGGTTTATTTTATCTTCCAATTTGTTGATTTTGCCGTGAATATCCGTAACCTCTGAAGAAAGTTCCGCATGCTGCATGTCGTTTATTTCAAACTTTTGAGACTGTTCCTGCTTGAACCTTTCGAGTTTTTCGTTTTGCATAGCTACAGAAGGACCAAAATTATAAACCGTTAGCCCTACGGTGGCAATCCCTGTGCCCGCTCCAATTGCGGTTTTGGACATCCCCTGTCCCATGAGATCCGTGAAGAATGTTTCGGTTCCTTGTGGTGAAGAAGGGCTACCTAATGTGTTATTTGAAAATGTTCTCTTTATGAATTGATTTCTTGTTAATAAAGATAGCATTATTTATACGCACGATTTTAAAATTAAACGCAATAATTCGGTTCTATATCTCATTTATTTTTCTATCTTCTTATTAAATGTCAAGGCCCCACGGCATTCTTAAATTGGCGCATCTTCCGCACAGAGATATTTCTGTAGGGTTCGATCCTATTCTTGCGATAAATGTAAGTAGTTGGACAGCTTTTAAAACCGACGTTGTTACAAAAACAGACGCAAAACGTGGGTTATTGGAAACTTTAAATAACGCCGAAGGCGAAGTAAGCGATGGTTATATTAAGAACGCCAACGGTCAAGTGATTAATGTTGCTACTGACGCCATTATAGAAAGGTTTATAACTAATAATGATGGTTCTTATCAATTAACTACTAGTATAGATAGTTTGCCTGATATTATAAAGATCCTTGTTGAGCCAGGCGGAACTGATATATCGACAAACACGACTCATACAAGCGAACTTACAGCTATAGTAATAAAAAATGATTTGACCTCTAGTAATAAAGTCTCTATTAATCCCATCACTTCCATGGTGGTATCAATTGCAGAAGAGAATTCCACTGTTGATGCTACGGCCATAACCAATGCCAAATCTGATGTTAAACAGGCGTTTGGTATTACAGATGCGCAGTTGAATAAAGATTACATCAAAGAAAATGATAATACACTGGCTGTTATAACGGCGCAATTAGAGACACTAGCTTCTACGTTGGAAGATACTGTAGGAACACTAACAACGTTGAGTAAAACGCAGGTGAATACGTCTATTGCCAAAGTTTTGAAAGAGCGTTCGGAAGAAACGGCATTTAATCTGTCGAATTCGAGTAATATAGAAAGCATTGTCAATAAAATAAAAACGGTACATAATATACCAGATTCTGACGATTTTACGAATATAAAAACAAACGCCAAAACCTACATTTCAACAATAAACACCAGTATTAACAATGTTACGGGCACTTTCACGCAAAGAATTACAGAAGCCACTAAAATTAAAATTGCGTCTTCCAACAAAATCACTACAGTCAAGGAAACATTTAAAACAGATTCTTTTAATTCTTCTGCTGTTGTATCAGACGTAAATACAGCAAAAGCAGAAGTAACAATACAAACCATACAAGCACCCACTCGTTCCTTAATATCTGTTCCAGGTGCACCAACAAATTTATCCATAACACCTGGAAGCTATTCAGCTTCAGCATCCTGGACTGCTCCTTCTGACACAGGCGGTGCTACGATAAGTGGTTATAAACTGGAATACATAGAATTATCACGTAAAGTTCCAAGTTCCCCGTCTGGTTTAACGGCAAGCGTATCTGTTGATGATGCGACCTTGAATTGGACGGCTCCTGCCGATGATGGCAATTCGCCGATTTTGGAGTATACTGTAAATTACAAAGCCGATGCCGTGAGTGTTTATTGTTATAACCACGGTTATATGGGTGGAGAATATTTAATCAGCGGAAGTTCCGACGATTATTCGGATGCTACCGTTTTAACAAACAACACGGTAGTTAATGTTGTGAGTACGGATTCTGGTAATAGATATACATTCAATGGAGAAACAACTTATCACGAAAATAATTCTTATAAAATTACAGGTAATGGTACTTACACATTTCAAAATGTACCATCTGGTCATCCCATAGCTATATTAAACAATGGCATATCCAATATAACTTACACCGGTGATGCCGATAAAAAAAGCACTAAGGCTGTTACTGGCACTACAAACGACGGGACTTATGATTTTTATCACGGCGATGTTACGGTAACCGTGAGTGGAGGTGCTGATTTCAGTTATTATGCTAGTAATACCGCTATTAATACTGGAAGTGTGAATACCACTCACGTTATAACGAATTTGCCGATGGCTGTTAAGTATTTTTTCAGCGTGGGTGGCAATAATGATATTGGAGTGGGTACGGTGACAGAAACGTCTAGTTCTTATCTAGCCGCAACATTTCCAGGTCAGCCTACGAATTTATCGGCTGATATTGTTAAGACTTCTGCGACGAGTGTTTTATTGACGTGGTCGGAGCCAAATGACGGAGGAGAGCCGATAGATAGTTATACGGCGGAATATTCGTTGGGTCCAGCATATTCTTCGTGGGTTGTTTTTAATCCAGATCCAGATTCTACACCTGTAGATTTCAATAAGGAGATAACTGGTCTCCAATCTGGAAAACTTTACAAATTTAGAATACGAGGTGTAAATGCTATCGGAAATGGGCTTTATAGCGATGAGGTTACGGGTTCTCCAGGAAGGTACGCAATTGATCCTGTGTTTCCTACTATGTCTTCGAATGGCATATTAACTACTTATATACATTCCAGCTATTTCTACAGAGTTTACACTTTTACTACTGCATATAGTTCAGGTTACGTTTTGGAAGCGGGTGGAAGCGGTACAGAGAATCCTAATACACTGAGACCTGTACACACAACGAGTGATCATGCTTCTGGTTCTACTTATAGTTCGAACGTGCATAACGGTTTGAGTTCTGAGAGAGCATTTAATGGTACTACAAGCAATGATGGTGATTGTTTTCATAGCATTAACCACAATCCCGTTGAACCGAACGATCCAGCGTGGATAGCAATTAAATTTCCGGGAACAACAACAAAGAAAATTACTAAATATAAATTGTGGACGCGTATCGACACGCATAGTCCGTGGCAACCGGTTGATTGGGAAATAAGGGGGGTTGCTACTGGAATCACTTATACTGGTAATAGCACAAGTTCGAGTAACTATACTGTACTACATACAGTAACTGGTGAAACTACTTGGGAACGATCAAATAGTAACTCAGTTGCTAATGATACAGAACGTAAAGAATTTGAGATAACAACCCCCGGTTATTATAATACATACGTAATTAATATAACGAACTCCAGAAAAACTAATAGTAATTCAGACGGACATTATGCTATTATAGGACAGTGGGCATTATATAGTACTACTTTGACCGGCGAATCTTTTACACTTAGCGGTTCTGTTTCTCAAAAATTCGACATTTTCATGATTGGAGGTGGAGGAAGTGGTGGAACAACTTGGGCTGGGGGTGGCGGAGGTGCTGGTAGCGCCGTTTTGGCTAAAGATTGGTCGATAAGTCCCGCTACTTATGATATATTGGTGGGCGGTGGAGGAGCAGCAATTACAGATACAACAGCAAAAGGTAATGACGGTTCTCCTACGTCATTCGGGTCTTTATTCGCTACAAAAGGCGGTGGCGGAGGCGGAACGGGGTCTAGTTCTATATCAACAGGAAATGAGGGTGGCTCTGGAGGAGGCTCATCAAATTACACTTCAGCATCTAATGGTGGTGCTTCAAAATTTGAAACCGCTTCGGCAACGATAGATTTAGATAGCGCAAGTGCTACGAAATATTACAAAAATGATCCAACTACGTATAATTTAAGCTCGTCTCAAAATGTTACAATTTACGGCAATGATGGAGGCTCTTCGGTCATTTCAAGCGGATCTTCTCAAGATTTTGGTGCAGGAGGAGGAGGCATAGGCGCAGCTGGTTCCAACGCAACAACCAGTTCAGGGGGTGCAGGAGGTGCTGGTTTGGCAAATGATTACAGATACGGCCCATCTTCCGGAACAACTGATTTAAAACAAGACGGTTCCGCATTATCTCACCCAGGTATTCAATATTATGGTGGAGGAGGCGGAGGGGGAGGTGACACAAACACGGCTACAGCAGGGGGGAGTAGCGTTGGCGGTACAGGAGTTAAAAATGGTACAGATGCAGGAGACGCAGTGGCAAATACGGGAAGCGGTGGAGGAGGCGGTAGTAACACTATTACCAATACCAATCCAACAATAAGCAATCCGAGTTTTGAAAATCACGATTATACAGGCAGTGCTTATTATTATATTACTATGCCTTCGAGTGCCCCTTATACAAACAACACCAGTCTAACTGGTTGGACGGCTGGAAGGTCACTAACAAATGGAGGTGTAGTTATAGGTTATAATGGGAATGGTGCGTGGGGATCTTTAAATTCAGGAGTTGGAAATTGGTACATAATTTTGCAGAGGCGTGGTGCTTATGTAGAACAAACGATAAATGTAACTCAAGGTGGTAATTATAAGGTTACTTTAAAAGGTGCGCAAAGACCAAATGGTGGCAAAGCCGACAATATATTGATAAAAATAGATGGAACTACAATAACTACTATAAACTCATCCTATAGCCCAGGACTAAATACTACCTTCAAAGATTTTGAAAGTTCGAACTTTACAGCAAGTTCAAATAGCGTTACGTTACGACTAGAATGTCATCACACTAACGATAATGACCATGCGATTTTTATTGATGATATAGCAATGATTAGCACCTCATCTCCGAGTATCTCGGGTTCCGGTTCTACGGGAATCGTTACGGTTCGACAATTATTAGGAGTTGTTGGAGTTCCCTTTTCTCCCACCAACGTATCTGGAACGGCCGCTAATGCACAAAGTGTAGTATCTTGGACAGTGCCAAATTGGGATGGAAACTATGCTATTACAGGCTACAAGGTCGAATATGCGGCAGGTTCTTCATATAGTTCTTGGACCGTGGCCGTTGCTTCTACAAGTTCAAGTCCTTATACCGTAACAGGACTTACAAATGGCACTAATTACAAATTTAGAGTGAGTGCAATAAACAGCCAGGGGACAGGTGCCGCAAGCACGCCGAGTTCTGCTGTAGCACCAACCGCATTTTCTGCAACAGGGGGTACAATAACTACTTATACATTGAGTAGTGTTAATTATAAGGTTCACACTTTCTTGTATGATGAAAATAACGATACAAATGGACAGACAACTTATACTTTTACAGTTACGGGTTCTAAGGACATGGATTTTCTGATAGTTGCTGGAGGTGGGTCGGGGGGTGGTGATAACGGCGGCGGAGGAGGAGCAGGAGGGGTGCTTTATTATGGTCAAGAAACACCTAATAATGGAGCTCAGAGACAAATTCCAGCTGGAAATCATACCGTTAAAGTCGGTAAGGGCGGTTTAGCGCGACAGGGTTCTTACGGACAGGTTACTGCGGGTGTTACAAATGATGGTTATAATAGTAGCATCACAATCGGTGAAGATTCTTATGTAGCTATTGGCGGTGGCGCAGGTGGCGTTGGAGACAATAATAAAACTGCCGGAAGACAAGGTGGTTCAGGTGGTGGAGGTGGGGGAGAGCGTAGTGGTGGTGATGGGGGGGTTGGGGTATCCGAGCAGGGTAATGCAGGTGGTAACAGTGCCACGGGCTCGACAGGAGGCGGCGGTGGAGGAGGAGCAGGTGCTGTAGGAGACGACCATCGCACTGATGGTACTAAACTTGGCGGTGATGGAGGAATCGGAGTAGAATATAACATAAGAACGGGTACCAATCAGTGGTATGCAGCAGGAGGAACGGCAGGGGGGGACAATAATAGACACTCGACTCGGTCTCCAATAAGTGGGATTGGTGGTATTCCACCTACAAATAATAACACTCCGGCTACATCAGGACAAAACGAAACTGGTTCTGGTGGAGGAGGTTATACCTACAGCGCACCCGATGTTAATGGTTATTACGGCGGTCACGGCGGTACTGGAATCGTTGTTATTCGTTATGTTGTGTAATTTTTATTTATATTTTCTTTATTAAAGGCGGGAATGTCGTACACGACGTTTAATGCAGATACGGGCAATACTAACACATCTATTAATGTAACAGGGCTTATAAATAACAGATATTACCAATTCAAAGTTTCCGCAATAAATTCTGAAGGTGTCGGTTTACCAGCAGAAACTATAACTGTTGCACCAAGAATAGCTCCAAATGCTCCGACTAATGTCGTTGTTTCAGCTGGGAATGCTCAAGTTATTGTTTCTTGGACTGCATCTAATCTGAACGGAGGCTCTGCAATTGCTGGTTACAAAGTCGAATATGCTGTATCTCCCTACAGCACGTGGTCTACAGCAGTTGCTTCTACTAGTTCAACATCTCATACAGTAACAGGTCTTACAAATGGCACTAATTACAAATTTCGTGTTACGGGGACAAATCAATTTGTTACGGGGCCGACATCTGAGTTATCTTCAGCGGTATCACCCACTGCATTTTCAGCAACAGGTGGTACAATAACTACTTATACATCAAGTGGTGTTAACTACAAGGTTCACACATTTACTTCATCGGGTACTTTAACCGTAGTATCAGGTTATACAAACGTAGACTTTTTAATCGTTGCCGGAGGAGGAGCTGGCGGTTATAGCCTTGGCGGAGGGGGCGGAGGCGGGGGCGTTATTTCTGGAACTAACTACACTTTAACTGAAAATGCCGATTTGACTATTACTATTGGAGCAGGAGCTACTGGTCCAACATCGAGCAATAATGTAAACGACGGTAACGATAGTCAAATACAAGGGACCGGAATTAATTTCAAAGCTCATGGTGGAGGGGGCGGTGGGGGTTATAATGGTTCCACCCCTGGAAATTCTGGAGGAAGCGGTGGTGGCCAGGGGTGGAACAACGCTCGTGATCCGACATCAGCTAAATACTACGATACTAATGGTACTCTACAGGATATGCCAAGTAGCGGGCAGTATACTATGTCTACTTCATCCGGAACTGTTGTGGTATACGGCAATAAAGGCGGGGAACACGGAGGAGGCTACGTTCCCTCAGCGGGAGGTGGGGCTGGTCAAGTGGGAGGCGGAACGGATGAAAACAATAAAAATCATCAGGCTCACGGAGGTGACGGTATCCAAATTGCTTGGACTACGCCCCAGGCTCTTGGTGTAACAGGTGGAAATCATGGCATTGCTGACACTGTAGGCTTTTATTGGGGAGGCGGTGGTGGAGCAAATAGTCACGCCAATACTGCGGGTTCTGGTGATGGGGGGAAAGGTGGCGGAGGAGCAGGAAAACGACGATTTAATACTAACCCGTCCTGGGGGATTCAGGGTGTTGCGCGAAGCGGTGGTTATGCACAACCGTCTCTAAGCAACGTGCCCTCTGACGGGTCTGGCGGAGATGGTGGAACAAATACTGGAGGTGGCGGAGGAGGCGGCGATTACAGTACAAGCCCCAGTTACGGCGGCGCTGGTGGTAGTGGTATTGTTGTTATTCGTTATGTTGGGTAATTTTTATTTATTGTTGCTTTATTAAAGGCACAATGTCGAGTTACACGACGTTTAACGAAAATACGGGCAATACTAACACAACCGCCAACTTTACGGGCCTCGACAATGGAAAGTATTATCAGTTTAGAGTTTCCGCTATAAATTCGGAAGGTTCTGGTGTTGTTGCTCTTAGTGATAAGGCGTTAGTATCTGGACCACCAAACGCTGTAACAAGTCTAACACCTACCATAGGAGCCAATAGCGTAAGTTTATCTTGGACAAAACCGTCATCAAGTGGTGGAAAATTAATAACAGGTTACAAAATTGAATCAAAGTTACATGCTGAAACCGTTTCCGATGCGTTAGCTTCTCTCTCTGCTACAGCAGGAAACGGTGAATGCGCCGTTTCGTGGGTTGCTCCTACAAATTTTGGGTATTCAGATATCACTGGCTACAAAGTGGAATATGCTGTATCTCCTTACAACACGTGGTCTGTCGCCACTGCTTCTGTAAATTCTCTTACTTATACTGTTACTGGTTTAACGAACGGTACAAGTTATAAATTTAGGGTAAGTGTTATAAATGGCGTTGGAACTTCATCGCCGACAGAATCTTCTATAGCAACCCCCCAAGCCGTACCCCCAGACCCTCCTACTTCTTTAACGGTCTCAGCTGGAAATCAGCAATTTACGGGTTCTTGGACGGCGCCTACAAATGATGGCGGAGCGGCTATAACTGGTTATGACTTACTGTATGCACCAGGTCCTTCGTATAATTCTTTTAGTACGGTCTCATTTGGAAATACAACTTCTTATACTGTACTTAGTTTAACAAATGGAACGTCTTATAAGTTTAAGGTATCTGCGAAAAATAGTGCTGGAACAGGTACAGCAAGCGCACTGAGTTCTGCTGTAACACCAACCGCATTCACCATATCAAGTACTGGTGGTATAGTAACTACATACACTTCCAATAGCATTAACTATACAGTTTACGAGTTCCGCTATACTGGCGGTACAAACGGGACGCAAACAACATATACTTTTACTGTATCTGGTTCTAAAGATGCAGAAGTTTTTATAGTCGGCGGAGGAGGAAGTGGGGGTTCCGATGGAGGCGGAGGCGGCGGAGGAGGCGGCGTTGTTTATGATCCAAATATAACGCTAAATTCTGGTACTTATACCGTAAAGGTTGGAAATGGAGGAGATATAAACACCAACATAAGTTATTTCGGCGAAAAGGGCTCTGATAGTGAAATTACCACAGTCCCATCAAACGCAATAACTACAAACCTAACTTTACCATTAAAAGGTAAGGGTGGAGGCGCTGGTTATCCCAAAAATAAAAATAGCGCAAACGAGTCAAGCGCAGACGGCGGCTCTGGGGGAGGTGCAGATCATTCAGGCGGAACACCGAGACCAGCAGGTGATTCAAATCAAGGAAATACATACTGGAATGGCTCAAGTTGGGTTGCAGGTGGTCATAGTGGCGGTGTAGCTTACAAGGGAGGCGCAGGAGGCGGTGGTGCCGGTGGTGCTGCACCAGACCAGCCCGCAAACCAAGGCGAGACCGGAAGTCGCGGGGGTCACGGTGTTGATAATAATTGGTTAGGTGACGATAATGGAAATAACAAGGGAACTGGCTGGCGAAATTATGCTGCCGGTGGGGGAGGCGGACATTGGGGGGGCAACGGAGGTGAGGGGGGTCAAAGCGCATCCAATTCATCGAACGATACTACAGGGTCAGGAGGAGGAGGTAAAGGTGCGAACGGGCAGATCCAAACATCTGGGTATTCGTATAACAGCGAACACGGTAGAGAACATCGAGGAGGTGGTGGAGGTGGGGAAGGATACGAGGGCAAAGGCAACGAAGGTCAAGGAGGTTCTGGATTAGTTCTCATTAGGCATGTGACTTAAATTAGAATAAAAGATTTATTCGTTATGTTGTGTAATTTGAAAATATTTAAAAATAAGTTAATTAATAAGAAATTATTAATGCCCAATTATTTTGCAGAAATCGATAGTTCGAACGTTGTTTTGCGTGTTATCGTATGCGACACTAAGGAATGGTGCGAAAATTCTCTGGGTGGAACGTGGGTTCAAACATATCGTGATGATTCCAGTAAAAATCCCGCAGGACTTGGTATGATATATCACGCTGATAAGGAAAACTTCTCTTCTACACAACCATACCCATCTTGGGTTTTAGATAATAATTGTGTTTGGCAACCTCCCACGCCTATGCCAGATTTAACAGAAGAAGAAATAGACGCCAATAAATACTATATTTGGGAAGAATCGTCAGGTTCGTGGATTATTGAAACTATTGAAGTTCCGCCATAAATCGCTTAAAATTTATCTTTTAAAATATTGGCAACTATTAAATTAACAAATGCCAGGCGGTGGTCTAATACAACTTGTCGCAAAAGGAGCTCAAGACATTTATTTAACAGGAAAACCGGAAATAACTTTTTTTAAAGCAGTTTACAGAAGACATACCAACTTTTCAATGGAAAGTATATCGCAGACACTATTAGGCGATGTTAATAATGATAAAACGGTGTCTTGTATTATAGGAAGAAATGGAGATCTAATATCCGGAATACAACTAGAATTCAAAACCGAATTGGAATCCATAACCGGCAACAAAACAGCAGCAACTCAACTAAATCTCATGGCTAGATATTACTATCAACAAGCAATAGACTACGTGGAACTTGAAATTGGAGGTAAAAAAATAGACAAACACTACGGTCACTGGATGGATATATGGTGGACTATAAGCAACGACCCAATGAGCAAAAGCAAGGGCTCCTTTTCTGACCAAGTAAATACCAGACCCCATTACATGCCTCTTATGTTTTGGTTTAACAGACATCCAGGTCTTGCTCTTCCAATTATAGCTTTACACAAGCACGAAGTTAAACTAAATATAAAATTCAACAGCGGCTCTACTAGTGGTACGTGGAGTACCGCAGACAATAAAGAGGGTTCGGTACGTGGAGCTTATAAAGGTATGAGTGATATTAGCGAGGCCAGAGTGTGGGTAGATTATATTTATTTGGATAAAGATGAAAGAGAAAGATTTATTAAAACGTCGAATGATTATCTAATAGATCAAGTTCAGTATTTAGAAAGTCCAATTAAATCGGAAACTGTAACTCCTACTAAAGCAAGTCTTAGTTTAAATTTTAAGCATCCCGTTAAGGAATTGATATGGGTAGTAAAAGATGAAGATGGTTATCCAACGTATGAACATGACAATATAAAGCTGTCTATTAACAATTCTGACCGGTTTTCTGAGAGATCTTCTGAGTATTTTACGGTATTACAGCCGTATTATTATCACACGGCTTTGATAGCTAGTGGTAATCAATATGGTATTCATGTATATTCTTTTGCTCTCAAGCCAGAGGAAATGCAGCCATCGGGTAGTTGTAATTTTAGTAGAATTCAAGATTCAAAATTATTAATAGGAACTTTAAATCCAAATCAGTCTCAAAATACTTGGAGTAACGGAGGAACAGGTTCGTGGTCTACCCCTGCTAAATCTGGAGGTATGATTCAAATTTACGCAATGAATTACAATATTCTTACGGTCAGAGACGGACTTGCGGGTCTACAATATTCTGATTAATTTATTTCATTTTTATTTATATTTTCATTTGTTATATGAATAAAACGCCAGAAAAAACCGAAGGCGGGTGGTACCACTTCGACGATTACCCCGAATTTAAACCAAATCTCAGCCCTCGTGAAGTATTTCTTATGGGCGCATTCGGAGGAACATACTGGAGACCCATTTTCAGCGGCATAACAAACAAATTTTACAAAAATCAACATAAAAAATACCCAGAATCCTGGTGGAACGGAATACCAGAAGAGCGTCTCACCAGTCATTTAGAACAATACAATACAACTATCAACTCTTACAAAAGAAAAGTTGGCGAATCGTTAGAATTCTGCGAAACAAACGGCTGGGCCACCCCGCAACATCCATACGGGTGGTTTCAATGGTACTGCGACTTTTTTTCTGGAGAACGCTCACAATACGACCTCAAAATGGTTCAAAGATGGGTTCGAAACGCAGGGCCTAGGGGTGGTACGAGAACGTGGCTTATCACTCTTATTAGGGATAATTCTGGGGATTATAAAGATGTCACTGTTGGTGTTAATTTAAGGCAATCGCTTTTAGAGTGGGGGTATCATCTTACGAATAAGGACTATGAAATGCGAATAAAAGAGTTGTAATGTAATATAAAAACAACTTCCTTTTAAAGGTAACTAAATACAAATATGAAGGAAGTGCGTTTATTTACGGCTAGTTGGTGTAAAAAATGTAAAGAATCTGATTTTTTGGAAGTTATGGAATCTGCCAAAAAACAAAATTCAGATTGGAATTTTACAACTTGGGATATAGACGAACTAGAGGACAAAGACGATTATGATGGAGAAATACCTACTAAAGTTCCTACAGTTCACATTGTTATAGAAGGTCAAAACGTTGAAATTTTAAATGGTAAAGAAGAAATTACGGGAAATATCGAAATGACCCTTACTGCCTATTGAGCGTTAAAATATACATTGCAGCTAATCTACTAGAATATTCTTGTTTTTTTTGTTTCTCTGAACCTTGCGTTCCTTTAAAAGCTAGACAATTTGGCCACGAATTTTCTATTGAACATATATATTTTACCAATGGATTATCTCCAGATGGTGATAAATACAACGCTTTTTTGTATTTATCTCTTTCTTTTTTATTATTTTCAGCTGGGCATATAATCGGTATTCCTATTTTATTTATCAGTTTATCTGTTTCCTCTGCTAATGTTTTGTTCCCGTTATAATAACTTACTCCTACATAAATTGCGTCAAATGACTTATCTTCTTCAATATTATCAACAACATATCGCAACGCTTTATTTAAATTTTTATGGTTATTTATGCTTGTATACGGATCATCTAATTTATATTCTACTACGTTAGCAAATACAAGACTACCCACTCCTTTCAATATTGACAATATATCGTCTGCGTGTTCTATGTATTCACGTGAAGCTTCTTTTTTAGTGAAATTTATGCTTTTGTATTCGGTATTGCTTGTTACGGAATCAATTACGAGAACATTCATTTGGCTTTACTTGCTTTAAAAAGCAAGGTATCTTTATAATTTTTATACTCTAAAGTTATTAGAAGCTACCACCCAATCTTTATCATTTTCTTTTTTGCTTGTCTCATATATAATATCCCCGCATTCCGTTATTTTTACGGTGAACTTCCAATTACAAAAACTGTCAAAGTTTGTTTCTTCAACAACGCACTCTCTCATGTGCCTATTTTCCATAAGAAAATCAACACCAGCTTCCCAGTGATGCTCCGCTATGGACCTTACCAGAGGAAGTGGATATGATAGTTTGCCGTCCATTGTAATATTATTTATTGTTGGGTTATTTTTTTAGTGTAAAATGGCCCTGGTATTTTTTACACCAAACCCCCTCTTAGCCTCAAAACAAGGTGAAGTGTCGACTCTTTTTGTATATTGTAATCAGAAAGACTTCTGCCATCTTCAAGCTGCTTACCAGCAAATATCAGTCTCTGCTGATCGGGGGGAATTCCTTCTTTGTCTTGTATCTTTTGTTTAACGTTGTCTATTGTATCGGACGGTTCAACGTCAAGGGTTATAGTCTTGCCGGTCAATGTCTTAACGAATATTTGCATTATTAATAATAGCTCGATAAATTTTTATTACTCTTTACATAATCTAAAAAAAATACCGAGAATAATTGGTTTAGAGTTTTAACGGTGTATAGTGTATCTGATACAAACATGGCTTTGTTCGAAACTTCCATCGAGATAGACTGGGAAATTGCCGATGCTAAACTATGTAATGAAGTCGACGGACCCGTGATAAAACAAATAAAAGAACCTAAAATCGTGGCCGCACTTAAAAAGTGGATTATTTCCAACTGGAAAAACGTTAAGGACCCTAATAACTTTCCAGGCCCACAGCCCGTTTCTCTTGAACGGAAAAATATTACTAAATTAACCCGTTTTCCATACGCTGTTTGTGAAAAGACAGACGGTATGCGGTATCTATTGGTAGCATTGCGTATAAACGATGTTAATCTAACAGTACTGGTTGATCGCTCGTTTAGAATTTACAATGTCACGGGTTCTTGGTCTTGTATAGCTGTGTTCGAGGGAACCATGTTGGATGGTGAAGTTGTAAAGGAAAACGACGGAACTTACACTTATTATCCGCACGATTGTATTATGCGGGATGGAGTCTCTTATGGAAATGAACATTTCTGGGATAGATACCACCATTCAAAGGAAGTGTGCGTTCTTTGGAGGAGGATTTTTAGCACCAAATCCATAGAGGGAGTTTTGGAATTAAAATTCAAAAATATGTTCAAGTTTGAAAATTTACACCAGTTGCTAGCTGAGTGCGAGTCAGCGGGACATCCCACTGATGGGTTGGTATTTACACCAATAAGGCTACCCGTTCAAAGTGGCACCCAGCATAGCCTTATAAAGTGGAAGCATCCCGATAAGCATACGTTTGACCTTGAAATTGAAAGGAAGGGGCAAAGATATGAGATGTATTTGTTTGATAATATGAGTTTGTTTAAATATAAGACGCTGAATAAGAGAACGCCCATTGGAAAGAGGTTTGCTGATAAATTTGATAGTTTATTGATTGATAAAGGGATGGAGGACATGTCTGTAAGTGATTGTAAGAATCCTAAAGTAGGCGCTCGGCAAATAGTTGAATGTTTATTGCATGACGGGGAATATATTCCTATAAAATTGCGAACAGATAAGGTAAGGCCGAATAGTCTACGTACGGTGGAAAAAACTATGGTGAATATTCAGGAAAATATACAAATACGTGAACTCTTAGATATTTCTAAACAGAGAGATTCTACTCAAAAATAATGTATGTTAATAATAACAATTATGAAGACACTTTCTAAAAGCTTGGCATTAATATTGGTCGTGTGTATATTTGCCTTGTTTTATTGTATGCAAACGCCAATTATAAAAGAACCATTTTCCACAAAAGAACTCGAAGATTCATGTAATGGTAATGGTGTAAATTCATTGACAGAACGAGACACATATCCCGTATTAGACGAAGACGAGGATTTCACAGTATCACCTCAGAATATCACATCAGAAAATACAATATTATTAGGCCCCAAAATTTTGATATAATTAAAATAAAAAACTGACGCAGTCACAATAAAACCGTATCAGTTTTTTATTTGATAATTCGTTTATTTCAGTTATTTCAGTTATTTACTTAAAATGGGAAAGGTCCAGTCGCCAATGTGCTAGGGCGGCCGTGGCTCATACCGAAACGAGTCTTACGGACAACTTTAGGGCGACGAGTTACCTTCTTTCCAGCGGAGGCCTTGCGGACAGTCTTGGCGGCAGTCTTAGCGGGGGTCTTGCGGACAGTCTTGCGGGCAGCCTTGCGCTTTTTACCGAAAGCAGCGGACTTAGGAGCCACAATCGCACTTCCGTTAGCAGCACCGAGGGGGAATGGACCGAAAGTCGCTGGCAAGCAAGTAGCGTTAACGTATCCAAAACGTGTCTTGCGGGCAACTTTAGGGCGGCGAGTTACCTTCTTTCCAGCGGAGGCCTTGCGGACAGTCTTGCGGGCAGTCTTGGGGGCAGCCTTGCGCTTTTTACCGAAAGCAGCGGGAGAACCAGAAGAGGCGGCAGGGGCAGCAGAGGCGGCAGGGGCAGCAGGGGCAGCGGGGGCGGCAGGGGCGGCAGGGGCAGCGGGTTTGGTGCTACCACCAGCACTGGTTAGAGGGAAGGGGCCCATAAGACCAGTTACACACTTTGAGCTAGGTCCGACGTAACCAAAAAGATTACGGCGAGGGCTGGTAACTTTGCGGACGGGTTTGCCGAGGTACATTCTGCGGGTCTTGCCGTTGATTACCTTTTTGTAGTATTTGGCACCGGCTTTGCTCTTGTAAACAGTTCTGAGTTTACCGCCGATAAGTTTTTGTCCGAGTTTGGTGGATGATTTGCGAGAAACTTTTTTGCCGACTGAAGATTTTTTGACGATCTTCTTGGGGGCGGTTGGTTTGCGTACTACCTTGTTTCCGGCAGCGGATTTGCGTACTACCTTTTTAGTTTTGGGGGTGGTAGTTTTCTTTGTGGAAGAAGCGGCACGGCGCTTTTTGGGGAGACCGAATAGTTGGCGGAATTCTGAACGAGTAAGCATGTTTGTTAATTGTTAATAAAAGCTTCGATTTTTTTTTAATGTGGATTTTTGGAAAATGCGTTAAGAATTATATTTTGTTCTGGCTGCTTTAATTTTTTTGATAGTTGACGATATTGTTTGTTTTTTCCAACTCCTTTTATCGAGAAATTCTGTTAATTGCCTTTCCTTTAAATTATCAAGTGCTATTGTATTTTGGGAACAAAATTCTTCAATTCCATTGTAATTATTCTTAAAAATCATCCGAGCCCTTGGGTATTTTATCAAAAAATCTTTATATTCAGTAGACTCTTTATTTATAATTGACGGGTTGCTTTCTATCCATTTTTCTATGCTTTTATGTTTTATAATTGCATTATACGCACCAACACTGCCAACTTTTGGTATTGTACCGCAATAATCACACCCAGACAATATGGCAAAATCAATAAATTCATCCATAGACATTTTGAATCCTTGAAGAATACTATCCAAAAATATATGTTGAACCCGACCCTTCCTTGAAGTTCGAATTACAGACGTTGCTCCAAAAACAAACGCATCTGTATCGTCACTTACAACATGATCTACTATTCCTCTTTTTTGCATTGTTGCGCATATATGTTCGGCTTCACCCTCCAACCCAAATTCGCCTGGGTCAAAATACAGTACTCCTAGAAAATTTAGTATCGAACGAACATCATCAAAATGTTCTTTTTTAACATAAACTAAATTTTGCCGCAGAGTTGTTATTTGATTCTCTATCTCGGTTTTATTTTCTTCCTCATTCATTTCTTCTAGCTTTTTCTCCAGTGTTACTATCTGTTGTTCTGTCCGCTGCCTTATTTCTTTTCTCTCGTTTAATACCTCGCTCTTTTCTTTGGGGGGCTTACCGTCAAATATAAAAATTGGAAGTGTTTTGGAGTTCAAATAAAAAACAACTCTGTTTATAAATCCAACAATGTGTATATCTTTGCCTGTCTTTAGGCTTGCGTGTATATATTTGTACAATAAAATCGTTGTATCAATTGCGACTATTGTTGTATTTTTGCCTACAGGTCTTGGTAGTTCTTCTAGAGTTATACAATTCTCGTGAATTTCCTGGGAACAATATTTTTTAACGTTATTCATGAAATTTTTAATACCCATGCTGGATTTTAGATATTTATCACAAGTGTTATTTCTTTGAGTTAATTATCATCGTCGCTAAAACAACACGGTTCCCGTGCTAACGTAACCTTTTTTTCTGAACGTTTTTGTTTTTCTTCGGTCCACGCATATTTTGAGTACTCTGGGTGGTTTTCAATTCCCACATTTCTATAATGCAAAACCAGATCCCAGAATTCCTTCAATTTTGGCACATTCGCTTTTAGCCATTCGTCGTTTCTTTCAAAATGGACCACATTCAACTCTATATTATCTATAGACCTCGCTGGTTTATACTCTATAAAATCACCCTTCTTTAAATTACAAATATACATATTCAGCTGAACTTGAGGATAATATTGTTCTGGACAATGCCCAAACACTATTTTTCGCCTATATGGACATTTCACCTCCAATAAAACTGGATCACACGTATAAGGCTCCTCGCAGGAAACCGCTATCCCATCAGGACTTCCAGCTAAAACCTCGGACCCTGGTATTAAAAGATCTCCTTCGTTGCGTTTTACTTCTGTAAACGGAATTAGACCGAATTCGTTCTGCTTCATACCAAAAGCATTACAATACATTTCTACTGCTTCATCTTCGTATTTTTCGCCGTATCTGGTTGCAACATTTCCCGTAAATGGTTTTCCTGCTCCGCACTTTGAGAACAATAATTCTACAGGTTTTTGGTAATGGTTGAGACCAAGCGCCGTTCCTGCGTCCGAGCTCGTCAGATATTGTTTTCTTTGTTGTAGCCACGCTTGGCTTTTTTGTTCGGTTTGTGGTATTTTTTCTAGTAGTTCTATTTGGGGGTGTTTTTGCATTTTTGGCTTAATTGGGTATATTTTTTATTTTTAAATAAACATTTAAAGATTAATCTCTGATTATATTGATGGTAAAGGCTGTGTACACAGTATCTGTTTGCGGATAAATAGGCGCAAACAACCGTTTAACGACGGCTACAACCTATTTATTTGTTCAATTGGCTACAATCTATTTAAAATTATTCTATTATAAATAGATTATGACCACGTCCATTCACTATACAAATACTAGAAACGTTAATACTACATACAACTTAATCGAAACCCGCCACCCTCTTACCAAATATTTGGAAACCAGAGACTTTGCGCCTAGAGATAGGCCGCCATCTTTGGCTGGAAGATTTATACCCAGGGAAATTGGTAATACGTTTTGGGGTAGGATTAGAGCTTTTGACCACAAATCCGTAAAAAGAATGCTTCTAAAGGAACCCTTATTAATTAAAGCTAAATGGCAAGATTTGACTCCCATTACTTGTTTGCTTTCATTACCAAATAGAATTATTAGGACTGATCTAGCAGATATGTATTGGGAAAACCACGCTAAACGCTTAATTAAGATGTTACGAATTTTGTGTAATAATGGGGCTGAAATTAATTCAGAAGTTTTATTGCCTTATATTGAGCGTTATCATTTTCATAATGAATTATTTGCTGTGAGAGTTTTTAATTTGCTTCTTCATAGGGGGTTAAATACCGATAAATACCGCCTTCTAGACGAAAATGAGATTCAGTATTTAGAAACTGTTAAGCACGCACGCCAAGAAACGTATGTTTTTTGGGGGAGAAAGGTTATCAGTGATAATATTAGATTGTCTTGTAGAAAATTGTTGCACGTTTATTTGAGGGATACTTCGTTAAAACCTCAACTTAATATAGATGTAATAGGATATATAACTTCTTTTATTTAATTGTATTAAAAAAAGATACATTATCTTATAATGCTCGAACAACATCTAGTAAATACACTTGTTTTAAGCAATAAATTACATTGTAATAATTCACAACACTCTATAAGGTGTTTTGTCTGTTTATTTAATAGCCTCATCATGGCCAATCAAGTTAAAGAACGCCAACAATTATACGAGATGTTTATGATGATTTATTTCATGTTGTTTTTTTATTTTAATAATCTCGTTTTATTGTAAATGGATTTAGAACCTAAATTTTTACCAATTTCACCGCAACATCTCCCGCCTTTAATACCACCACCTGTCCCAAGCAACCTTAATTTTGAAGAAACGGTAGATCATTTGATAGTTCTTCTGTTAAATAACAAAAAAAAGATATCAGCCAGGTCCATTGAATATATTAAAACTATTCTTGAAACAGATATATTTAGATTTGAAACATGTTACATCAATAAATGCAACGACCATTTGTTAGTAGATAATCTTTCCAACGTTTCTCAGTAAAAAACTTCATGTCAAATATCTTAACCCACTTCTTTACTTCCTCTTTTGTAAGATCCCTTTCTAATCCATCGTAGAAAGGTATGTTATATGATTTAATTGTTATATTGTTGTTATTTCTATGGTGTATGGATGCTTTACAGAATACATTCCCGTGTTTTACAATGGTTCTCGTTATAAACGGCTTTTTTTTCCAATAATTCATAAAAAAACTCGTTATTGCTTCGTCCGGGTTCTTTATTTCCGTTACCATGTACTCCCAACTCATTTCAGGCTGCTCGGCTCTTAAATTATCAGTATGTTTTGTTATTATCTCCCAGCCAACATAACTAGAACAATTTACAACAAAGGTATTTTTCTTTATTTTTTGATACTTGTTTAACTCCAAATCTTTTTCTAGAACGCTCAATCTTGTATAAAAATCCTCGGCATTGTTTTCTGTATTTGAGCTGTATATATTCGACATTTTAAACATCCCTGGGATAGACCACTTTCTTAAGTTAACTTTTATTGGTTTGAGAAAATAAAATGCTGGATCTGCTATGTAAAATACCCACGGTTTTGCCCCTGGTATTAACAATGCCACGTGGCTTATTTCTAAATATCCGGGTTTTTTAAAAATATCTGGAATTGTTGCTGGTATAAGATAGCTTTTTGCAGAGTATTTGTTTTTTAGTCTTTTCTTTAATGCGTAACTTAGTCCAATACAGTTTCCAGTATTGGTTTTATTTATTATTTGTTTTGATGTTTGTCTTTTTTTGTTGGGTTTTCTACAATAAGAATATGTAGAAAATGCTAAATTATCGTGGCACCACATCAATTCTTTTTTTATTTCTCTGGCTCCTATTTTATTATCCGTTTTGAACAGTTTTTTGGTCAAGTTTTGGGTTTTTAGCTTTTTATATTCCATTTACCATTATAAAATAATTTAAATCTCACCATTTTTATAATTGAATATCTTGGCTATTTCTCCACTTTATCCGTTTTATACATGAGATTTAACACCTTTTCTCAAGATTATATTCCCAAAACTAATTTTACACATTCAAAGATTTATAAATATGTTATATTAGAAATATGTTACAATTCTTTCGACGCTGTTTTTGCTTCTTTTCAACCAAAAATGATACAATACCCCTTCTAAAAGATACCGTACCTTGGACCCCTCCCATTAAAGAAGGCTTTGTTATTAAAGTTTACGACGCTGATACTATTACCATTGCTTCTAAATTGCCTTATAATAACTCGCCCATCTACAGGTGGTCTGTCAGGATAAAAGGCATAGATGCGCCCGAATTGAAATCTAAGAATAGTAAATTAGCGGAACTCGCTTTACAAGGTAAAGAAGAACTTTCTGAAAATATACTGGGTAAAAAGGTTTTTATTAAAAATATAGCCACTGAAAAATACGGCCGCATACTTGCTGACGTATTTTTAAATGATATTAATATTGGCGATTGGTTAATCGATCAAAAATATGCTTATCAATATGATGGTAAGACAAAATTAACGGAATCTGAACAATGTGATTTATTGATTTATAATATATAATATCTTAACATTTATCTTCTATCGATTTGTTTGTAAGCTTTTTTTTAAGAACCTAAAATATTTTATTTTGTACTAATAATAATGAGAATATTCCCATTTTTATTTTTATTTGGTGCAATGGGGTTAAATATGCCTCTTAAAAAGAACATTATTAAAAACATCGAATACAAAAATTATATGCCACCAAAACTTTTGGCAAAAAACAACGATGACCACGAAGAAAACGAACCATTCCCAGATCCCGTAGAAATGTACGCTTCATTTGTTGGGTTTGAAAAAGAAGAAAAGTGGAAATCAGTACGATATACAGCCTACTACTTTGCTGCGTTTAGTTTATTGGGAGATCTACTAAATAAAATTCAGCAAGATATGAATAATCCATTTAATTAAACAGTAATAAAAAAAAGTTTTTTAAAATAAAATTATGTACAATCCTCTACCGGATATTGTTACTATTAAAAACTCAAATATAAATGGTTTGGGACTATTTTCTACAAAAACAATACCAGAAAATACAGTATTAGGAATTTCCCATGTCAAAAATGATAATTATCAACATGGCCTTATTAGAACGCCGTTGGGTGGTTTTTTAAATCACGACGGTGAAAATCCAAATTGTATTAGAGAAGACAAAGGACCCCATTTTGAAATTAGAACTTTAAGACGAATAAAATCAAATGAAGAATTAACACTTAGATACAGCTTGTATACACCTTAGATACAGCTTGTATACACCTTAGATACTGCCTTTAAAATCTATCGGATAGTACTCGTCATTATTAATTCTTAAAAGTACATTCCAATTGAGAGAACTATCTTTACGTATAAATAAATTATCACTTAAATACAACGCATTGAATGATTCATTTTTGAATGGGTTGTATATTTCTATTTTATCTGACGAAACACGTTCTTGTCGTGTTGTGTTAATGATATCTATTCTAATAGCGGAATTGTTGATGGCTCGAAAAGTTCCGGTTGCTGTTATTAAAGAACCATTGGATTTTTTTGTTATTTCTTTTGTCAAATGTTCGGTATATTCTTCTATTAATACGTCATTACCGAAGTTGTGTTTGAGGTTGAGCCATTTTGTATTTTTAATCAATGAGATAAAATCTGAATTTGAGTTATTGTAGTATAATAGTTGGTTTGCTATTCTATTTATTTCGAAAACGTTTGAAGCTGTTTGTATTTCGGATTCTAGTATTTCGGCTTTTTTTTTGTTCATGACGCTTCGTAATTCTGTTGGGCATTCTTCGAGGCCGCAGTTGCCATTTACACATCTTTTCATCATATCCCAACCGTCGTTAATTAGCCCTTTTCTAAGAAGAAATTTATCGCTTAGATACATTATTTTGAATTTATGTTCTTTGAAGGGCATTTTAGACACAGGTATTTCGGGGCTATCTTTTGTGGGTTTTAGTTTTCCGGTTAAATTTCCAACTAAAAATATGTTACTTGATAATTTTTTCAAAAACCCCGAAGATTTGAATATCGTTCCGTTTTTCAAAATTGTAATTTCAGACGCAGTATCTTGATCAAATACGTCAATAACCCGTGTTCCCTTAAAAAGATGAGGCGAATTGAAAGCTATCCATTCCGTATTTTGCAAATGCGGATTAAAATCTACACTCGAATTGTAAACTAACAACTTTTCTGCTATAATTGCCATGGCATCTTTATCCGTTTCTCCTTCTAATTTTTCTTCCAAATACTCTGCCGTTTCATACTTCTTATTCCAACCGGCATAAATCGTATCTAACGGCAACGTAAATTTAAAAGCATGCTTCTCTTTATCCTTATCACTTGCCATTTTTGAAAGCTGTTTCCCGTCTTCTTCTATTGCTACTTTTTTTGCCATTCTTTCTAGTATGGCCCTTCCAATAGGACCACTTGGCACAAAGTTACTCGATGCCGTGACAAACCACTTTGTTTTTTCTGCTGTTATCGCTCTCATTGCTGCGTGGATTACCATGAATTTGTCGTCTTTTCCATTTACAATATTATACGTAGTTGACGGTTCGCAGTATACATGGGAGTTTTTAGTTTCCCCGCCAGTATACTGCGCATAAACGTCATTAGAACCGTATAAAAAGTTACCTTCGAGTTCGCCTTTAGTATTCCATCTTTCTGCTATTAAGTCGGGTTCTCCTGCGTAGTTGCCGAATGTATTTTTGTGAACCCATGCGGCGTGGTGGAAATCCATGCTATTTTTGAAACAGTCGCTGAAGCTGGCATCTATGTCGATAGAGAATCGGGTGATGGGTATTTTATTGTTAATGCTTTCTTCTAGTTTTTCGCAGAACGGGATATTATTTTTGTCTTCGTTTTTATCGTATGCCCACCATAATATTCCTTGTTTTAATACACATTTACCTTGTACTTTTTTGGTTTTTTCATTAAAAGATTGATCATATGGACCTATTTTTAACCCGTGGTACGAACATTTTATACAATCATCTTCTATCGTTCCTTCACTTAGTAAAGCACCTTGATGCGGGCACACATCTGGGCGCATATGGTATTCATTTTTGCCTTTCCATAATACATAATTTATATCAACAAATTCTATTTTTTTAGGCTGTGTATTAGATAACATATGTTCAAAACTCAAGGGGTGCCAACCTTTTGTGTAAGAAGTAGGTACGGGAAATATTATGGACGTAGTTTTATCTAAAAGCAGGGCTAATTTCAATAAAACGTTCATATTTATATAATTGTAGATATTTTTTTATGATATAGGCTGTCTTTCTAAAGAATCAATGTATTTGTTATATTTTACTGGTGCTTGGATGTCTGTATTAAATCCAGTGTTTTGGCTACACAGTCCTGGCTCGATGGCGTATATGTTTACTTTATTTGACATTTCGCTTAAGTAACTGTCTATTTGCTGCGAAATCGGAAATAGTGTCCCGCTTTTGAATATTTTTTCTACTGCTGTTTTCTTTATCAAATATGCGTGCGTTAACCAAAATCTCGAAACTTTATGAAATCCCTTTCTTGTTTCCAATTCTTTACAACTATGACACATAACTCCCAATAACATTATATCCCAATCTGGCGGTGCCCTCTTCATCTTAGCATCTAATTTACTCTGTATGTCTTTCGGTATTGTCGTATCATCTTCAAATATAAGAGCTATTTCAACATCATCTTTTAATATTTGTTCCCACACATTAATATGGCTTAAATAGCAACCTATTCCACCTTTTGTTAATTGGTAGTGTTTTTCTCTGTATCCTTTATCAAGATAATCGTATATTTCAGATCGTGCTTTGTCTGTCAATAAATTTTCTTCTTCTAGCACTATCTTTGAACCGTCGACTGCGCTAATTCTTTTGAAATCTGCTACTATATCGCAATTATTGTACGCTTTTTCGAAATGTTCCAAGCGGTCGGTTCGTTTTTCGAGATTTATTAGATATACTGCATCTTGTGTGGCAGGTCTTTTCATTAATTGCGAAGAATATGATCTTTTTGTTTGTGTTGAAAAAGTTGTGTTTGAGAATTTCTCTTTTTTTGTTATATCATTTAGGATGTCTGGTATTATAACTCTCACCAGATAGTGTGTTCCTAAAATAGCTAAACACCATACGAATATTGAAGATGTATCAGTTTTAGACATATTTATTTTTAGGCTATATTTTATTTTTTGCCATATAGTTTACAATTGCGTAATTTAGGAAGGTGTCATAATCTTCAATATTCCACCAGCATTTATTTTTAATTTTTTGTGTTATGGTATATCCAGCATTCCTCGAATATTCTATGTTTTTATTAAATGACACCTTTTTTGTATGGTCACAACTTACTACTAAACTGTAACAATTCATAAACTCCACATAATCATCAGAGTTCCACCAGCAAATATTTATTATATCAGGCGTTAAGTAATATTTTGGTATGTTTGATTGATAAACAACTTTGTTAAAAGAAACTCTGCTTCTCATCTTATTCCTAAATACCAAAATATTATAATATATACAATTCATTTCGTTGCTTTATTATAATAAATGATTTTATTAACCCTTTTTCACCCAACTTCCGCTTTAAATCTAAAACCATCATCTTCCACCCTACAATCTTGGGTTGACCTTACACGGCCTCACAATATTCCCGCCTCCATGGTTTTTTCCGTTAGTGGAGCTCTTACTACCAACCCCCTCGATTTTAACCCCTTTTCCGCTTTTGAAACCGCAGCAATCGTAGCATCTGTTACTACTGCTTCTGTTGTTGTTAATAATTATTACGATGCTCAGATAGAAAATGACGGCGATGAAAATCCTATAACTACGGGGTCTATTTCTTTAACCCAAGCCAAAAATTTGTTTTTGCAACTTTATCTTTTTGCGTTCATCTCGTCGTGTGCGGTATTTAACGCATATGAACCTATATCTATCGTTTTATTCTCGATTTTTACCACTTGTATTTACAGCAAATACCTCAAACCTCACGTTTTTATTAAAAATATAGCCGTGGCGTCTGTTACATCTTTAGCTCCTTATTTGGGTTTTATTACAAGCACTGATAACGCCGTATTTACATACCAGAGTTCTATTGTCGGTCTTTGTGCCGCAACATTTTTCGGAATTTTTAGTCGAGAAATACTTATGGACATCACAGATATAGAAGATGATACCAAAACTGGTTCTGTTCTTACAATTCCCGTTACATACGGAATAGATAAAGCTGTTGTTATTTCTGGGTTTTCTGCTTTTATGGTGTGTTGTATTTGTTATACTTATTCCAATAATGTTGTACTGGGAGAAATTGGTGCGGTTACGATGTTATATAGAATTTTTGAAATTGCGCAGGATCACACTAGATGTAATTATGCCATTAAGGAGAGTATTTTAACATTTCTTTTTGTTGTTGCTAGTTTTTTAAATTTTTAATTACATGAACATTGCGGGGTACTCGAATATTGTGTTTATTACAAACATTATCATATCTACTGTTATAGTCATCGCTTTTCTTAGGAAATAGTCGGGCTTACCTATCAATAAAACAAACGGGTAAAATATGTACCACGCCACCCAATCTGGTAGGCTTTCAAAAATTCTGGAACCGGGTCCCATTATTTTGTAGAAATCTCTATAAAATATTACAATGTAAATTACTATTAGACTTAATATTCCTATCAGTAACGATGTATAAATAGGAAAAAATATCCCCAACATTGGACTGAATAAAAAAAACATAAATATATAAAATGTTTCTTTATCAAATATTCTATCCACTGTATTCTTTGTTTTTTTAACCATTTCTTGTACGTCACTTAGTGTTTCATCCAATTTATTTAATGGATCTGTCATTTCGTTATCGACTGGTAATTTTATATTATTCATTATAAATACTACACATTTTTTTACGCCACTTTCAATAACCGCTTTTCTTCATCTATCAATTTCACCCTACATTTTCTATCATTTCTATACCTACCTCCTGCGTGAACTACCCGCTTCGACGGCTTTTTAGTCACTTCAAGGTTTTTCAATACCAATATCATGCTATTTTCCCATTCGTCGCTACCTTTAATTATACCCGTTTTCGGTATAAATAGACTCGGCTTATTCATATACTTCGGAACAACTTGCTTCCTCCTTAGTGCTTTCTTCATACTACCCGTCACCTTTACTTTTTTACCAGTATCTTTATTCATTTCTTCTCTCACAAATGCCCGCACTTCCATGGCTTTATTTCTAAATATCTCCTGTTTATAGACAAACGGATCCAAATTATAGATTATCTTGTCTCCATTAAATAAATTACCTAGCATTTCCCACGTCGGTCCTTGAGTTGATGGTTTATATAATGGCGACGATATAGGCTCTCTGTTTATATTACATTTCTTTTCTAATTCCTGTGAGAGTTTGTGCATTTGGTCTTTTGTCTCACCCCACGGAACTAAACGATTTTTTAAATTGTGTTTTTCTAGCTGGTTTTCAAGCTTGTGTAATTCACATGCAGCGTCCAAGCAGCCAAGTGATAACATTTTTTTTAGATAATATTGTACTTCTTCGTACTTTCCGCTTTTCCACATTTCTGGGATCTCTTTTTTATAACTTTCTATCAATTCGTTTATTTGCCTTTTCCTCAATTCCTCTGTTTCTGACATCCTAGGAGAGCCAGTCGTATCGATTATTTTAAGTTCCATGTATTTAGTTTCTCTATTGTAAGTATCGCACCAATCTGGTTTTGCTTCATGTATCTTCATGCGAAATATAGGCGGTCGTCTAATATGGCATACTGAACAATATTCTACCCCTGGTTTCATCGGTATTATAGTTTCTACCGTTTTACATCTTTCTGTCTGCTCAAATCGTTCACCGTCCTGGGTTATAATATTGGATAATTTCCACACGTGTAAATGCTGCTGTGTTTTATCAAAGTATGGGGCATTACCTCCAACAGCACCATATATGCTTTTTAACTGTGGTTTTTTCGTTGATGAACTCATTATAAGTATTAACACTGTTAACACTGTTTAACATGTATTTTCAACGGCTCATTCCCGTGGTATTTTTTGAGACGCAACAAACAACCCCGACAATAACGCCTCTATTATTGTATCTTGCCGTCTTTTTTCTAGTCTCAATTCGTGTAAGCATTCACGTAATTCGTTGTTTTCCTGGCGCAACTTCTCTATGCCACTGTCCGATACAAACTTGCGAAATTCTTCGAATACAGCCAACGTACGTT
>MDSZ01007168.1_pt1 | contig 32723 bp, 22 predicted proteins | sample 811201 | NCBI WGS metagenome assembly MDSZ01 (sample SAMN05326647, study PRJNA326480) | marine metagenome | isolation source: seawater | place: Indian Ocean: North | collected 2010 | reverse complement strand
ATTCTCCATAAGGACAAAAAGCACAATATCGAGGTGGTGGTGGATCGCATCGTTCTTGATGATGAGCAGAAGGAACGGCTGACGGAATCTGTTGAACTGGCGCTGAAAATCGGTTCGGGGCTGGTAATGGTGAATCACGGGGGGAAAAGTGAGACCATATTCAGCGAACACTTCGCCTGTCCTAAGTGCGGCGTTAGCATGGAAGAGCTGTCACCCCGGATGTTTTCGTTCAATTCCCCGTACGGCGCCTGCAAAACCTGCGACGGTCTCGGTTCCCATAAAGAGATGGATCCCGACTTGATGGTGCCGGATAAGAAAAAATCACTCGTTCAGGGAGCTATTGCACCACTGGGAGAACAACCTCGGGGAAGCTGGTACAGCGCAATACTGAAAAGTTTGGCCAAGCACTACGGATTCAACTTCACTACACCGTGGTATAAGCTTTCTTCAAACGTCAGGAAAGTACTTCTCTGGGGGACTGGTAGTGACAAGGTAAGAATCCAGTATAAGTCTAGCCGTTTTTCCGGAGACTACACCGGTGGATTTGAGGGTGTGATTCATAACCTGGAGCGACGGTACTTGCAAACGCGATCAGGTAGTATTCAGGAGTGGATTGAGCAGTATATGAGCATGCGTCCCTGCCCTGAATGTGAAGGAGCCCGCCTGCGGAAAGAATCCCTTGCTGTAAAAGTGGGTGATATGAACATTGGTGCACTTTCCAAACTTTCCATCAGTGCATCTGATCAATTTTTTAGATCCTTAAAAATGACAGCGTCGCAGAAGAAAATAGCCAAGCAGATTTTGAAAGAGCTCCGGGAACGCCTGAAGTTTCTTGCCAATGTAGGTCTTGAATATTTGACTCTGGACCGGAGCGCTGCGACCCTCTCGGGCGGGGAAGCGCAGCGTATCAGGTTGGCCACACAGATCGGCTCTCAACTGGTGGGGGTTCTATATATACTGGATGAGCCGTCCATAGGCCTGCATCAGCGGGATAACAAGCGTCTGATCAGCACATTGACCCGTCTCCGCGATTTGGGGAATACAGTGGTTGTGGTGGAACATGACCGAGAGACCATAGAATCGGCCGATCACATTATTGACTTGGGCCCAGGCGCCGGAGACGATGGGGGAAAGGTAGTTTATGAAGGATCACCACATAGTATGAATGGATCCGGAAAATCTGTAACTGGTTTGTATCTCACCGGTAACCGAATGATCGAGATTCCTGTTGAGCGAAGACATGGGACAGGGAAATTCCTCATGTTAAAAGGTGCCAAAGGAAATAACCTTAAAACATTAGATGTATCCTTTCCGCTGGGGAATTTTATCTGTATCACGGGAGTATCAGGTTCAGGAAAAAGTACCATGGTCAATGAAACTTTGTACCCTGTTTTGGCCAGAGAGCTGAACAATGCCCGAACGTATCCTTTGCCCCACGATGAAGTAGCAGGAACAATCTATCTTGACAAAGTGATTGATATAGATCAGTCTCCAATCGGCAGAACTCCACGATCCAATCCTGCCACCTACACGGGAGTTTTTACACCCATTCGTGACTTATTTGCACAACTACCTGAATCGAAAATCCGAGGATACAAGCCGGGCCGTTTCTCTTTCAATGTCAAAGGCGGAAGGTGTGAATCATGTCAAGGGGACGGCCTGATAAAAATCGAGATGCACTTTTTACCGGATGTTTATGTACAATGCGAAGTGTGCACTGGATCCCGCTACAATCGGGAAACATTGGAGATTAACTACAAAGGTAAAACGATTGCAAACGTGCTGAACATGAGTGTTGAAGAAGCTCTGGATTTCTTCAAGAATATTCCTCAGATTAAGCGAAAGTTGCAAACCCTTCATGATGTAGGTTTGGGATATATTAAACTTGGGCAGCAGGCGACGACACTATCAGGAGGTGAAGCTCAGCGTGTCAAACTATCCAGAGAACTTTCCCGCATCGGTACCGGCCGGACGATTTATATACTTGATGAGCCCACAACAGGTCTCCACTTTGAAGATGTCCGTATGCTACTGGATGTTCTTAACAAACTTGTAGAAAAAGGGAATACAGTGATCGTTATTGAGCACAACCTGGATGTCATCAAGACAGCTGATTGGATTATTGATCTAGGACCGGAGGGCGGGGATGACGGCGGGTCTGTCGTTGCCGAAGGAACGCCGGAACAGATAGCTAAAGTGCGTAAATCCTACACAGGGAAATTCTTGAAACCCATCCTTCACGCTCGATAAAAAGTAATGGAATCCAGGATAGATCAGTTATGCGTTAACACACTCCGCTTCCTGGCAGTGGACATGGTGGAAGCGGCAAATTCTGGGCATCCTGGAATGCCTCTGGGAGCCGCCCCAATGGCCCATGTGATATGGTCGCGCTTTTTGAATCACAATCCCCACAACCCTGACTGGTTCAACCGCGATCGGTTCATCCTTTCTCCCGGCCACGGGTCCACACTTCTCTACGGACTTCTTCATCTCCACGGATATGATCTTACTTTAGACGAACTTAGGAACTTTCGGCAGTGGGGAAGTAAGACGCCCGGGCACCCGGAATACGGCTTGACGCCCGGCGTGGAGTGCACCACCGGACCGCTTGGACAGGGATTTGCAATGGGCGTAGGAATGGCTATGGCAGAAAGGTTTATGGCTGAGAAGTATAACCGCAACGGTTTTAATATTATTGACCACTACACTTACGCCCTAGTATCTGACGGTGACCTCATGGAAGGTGTTTCCTATGAGGCGGCGTCACTGGCCGGACTTTGGGGACTGGGGAAGCTCATCTACCTTTACGACAGCAACCGGATTTCCATCGAAGGGAGTACGGACTTGTCATTTACGGAAAACGTGGAGAGCAAATTTGATGCTCAAGGGTGGCAGGTGTTGAAGGTGGATGATGGTAAGGATTTGGATGCCATTGAAGAAGGAATATCATTAGCTCGATTAGAAACTGACCGACCTTCATTGGTGATTATTAGAACTAACATAGGATTCGGCAGCCCAAAACAGGATGACGCATCCTCTCACGGCGCTCCGCTGGGACCTGAAGCGGTCAAAGCTACCCGAGAAAAATTGCAATGGCCGGCTGAACCCTTATTTCATATTCCCGAGGAAGTTAGTGATTTTCATACTGAGAGACTGGAATCGCTGAAGAGTAGGGAGAGTGAGTGGAATCATCTGTTGGAAGCTTACGCCAGTGAACATATGGAATTGGCAAACAGTTTAAGAGAAGTTATGTCTGGAGAGTTGCCGGAAGGGTGGCAGAAGGACTTGCCGATATTTTCGATTGACGAAGGACCTCTTGCTACAAGAAGTGCTTCCGGTCAGGCACTGAACGGTCTGGCGAAAAAGATAGATAATTTCATGGGTGGTTCAGCTGATCTGTCACCATCTAATAAGACTGTGCTGGCTGGGAAAGAGAAGTTTGGATTGGATGAAAACTGGGGTCCTAACATTCATTTCGGTGTACGGGAGCACGCCATGGCTGCTATCTGTAACGGTGCCGCGCTTCACGGCGGTGTAGTCCCCTATGCCGGGACATTTCTGGTGTTTGCCGACTACATGCGCCCGGCTTTACGATTGGCAGCGCTCATGCAGACAAAAACCATATTCATTTTTACGCACGACAGCATCGGGGTAGGCGAAGACGGCCCTACGCATCAGCCTATCGAACACATCATGACCCTTCGGGCTATACCGGGACTGACAGTACTCCGCCCGGCCGATGCCAATGAAACTGCTCTTGCCTGGAAGACGGCATTGGAATCTGATGGACCTGTGGCACTGCTTTTGAGCCGGCAGAAACTCCCTGTACAGAACCCTGTATCTCAAACAGACGCATTCTCCAGAGGCGCTTATATTTTGTCTGCCAGCAGCGCTATACCGGAGATCATTCTTATCGCTACCGGTTCGGAAGTGAATCTGGCCATAGAGAGCAAGGCAGCACTTGAAAATGACGGTCTCTCCGTTCGTGTAGTCTCTATGCCGTCGTGGGAGCTGTTTGAAAAACAGCCTGAAAATTATCGCCGGAATCTTCTTTTAAATGATGTACCGAAACTGGCCATCGAAGCAGGAATTACTCAGGGTTGGCGGAAATATGCTGACGATGTCATCGGTTTGGATCATTTTGGAGCTTCGGCTCCCGGACCTGTGGTCTTTGAAAAATTGGGGTTTACTGTAGATAACATCGTGAAACGAATAAGAACCCTCCTTAACGACTGACAACCTTTTATAATTATAAACGATGAAGACGCTTGATGAGTTGCGCCCAAATTTTGGACATTGGGAAAAAACAAAGGATCTCATTGATCAATGCATTGATTTGATGCTCAATTTCCGCCAGAGCGGTCATCCCGGCGGATCTCGCTCTAAAGTACACGGGCTTGTGACGACACTTCTTTCAGGTGCTATGCGGTGGGATATCAGAGAGCCCGGGAAACGTTTCGGCGACCGTTTTATCCTTGTCGCGGGGCATACGAATCCGCTGGTCTATGCGGCTCTGGCTGTCTTTAATGAAGCTCTACGTATGAAATTTGAGCAGACAGGTGATGAGCACTACCGAATAAACAACGCCACTGAGCGGGCACTTTACTGGGAAGATCTTCTAACACTTCGAAGAAGTGGTGGACTGTCAGGTCATGCTGAAATGTCCGGAAAAACTCTTTTCTTCAAATTCAACACAGGTCCCTCCGGGCACGGTTCTCCCGTCGCGGTGGGGCAAGCGCTGGCTCTAAAATATGCTGGTTGTGACGAAGTAAAAGTATTTGCCTTCGAAGGCGAAGGAGGGCTTACCACAGGTGCAACTCATGAGGCAAAGAATTCAGCTTATGGTCTGGGGTTGGGTAATCTTGTTTACTTTGTGGATTGGAACAATTACGGTATTGACGACCGCACTTTTAGTTCAGTTATACACGGCACACCTGTGGATTGGTTCGAGCCTTACGGTTGGCGTGTGGAGGGGACTGAAGATGGGGAAAACTGGGAAGCAATCATGGCGGCTTATCTGCGGCTGTTTGATCAAGAGGATAAGTTCAAGGACACCCCCAAAATACTCTGGACGAAGAACCGGAAAGGCAGGGGTTACGGCGTGTTCGATAACAAGAGTCACGGTACTGTCCATAAGATGAATTCAGAAATTTTCTGGGAGACCAAAAGGCCTTTCGCTGAACAGTATGGCGTGGAGTTCAATGGTTTCGGAGAGGCAGCACCAGTAGAATATGAAGCTCAAAAAGAGCAGTCCCGTAACAACTTAGATGTAGTAATGGATGTCCTGCGCCGGGATCAGGAATTAGTAGACTATCTGGCCAACACCCTGATAGGACTGGGAAATTCCGTGCCAGAGGAAATTTCTTCATGCCGTATTACCACAGAAAATCCATCGAAAGATCCGGTACTTTTGAATTATCAGGAATATCCAGAAGAGCTTTTCCTGCCACCTGGGACAAAAGCACCTAACCGTAAAGCGCTGGCAGTATTCGGGTCATGGATCAACTCCTATTGTCGGGACAAGTATGGCCGTCCGCTGGTTATCGCCTCTTCCGCCGATTTAGCCGATTCCACAAATATTTCCGGTTTCGGGAAAGGGTGGGAAGATTCATCCGACTTTGGCTTTTATGATCGAAAGAAAAATCTGGAAGGTACTATTTTACCACAACCCATTACAGAATTCTGCAACTCGGGGATAATGGCCGGCTTGGCCACGGTTAATTTCGCCGAAGAATCCTACGAAGAGTTCAACGGTTTCTTCGGCGCTTCATCTACATACGGATCTTTTTCGTATCTGATGTACGGGCTTATGCGGCTGTTCAGTCAGGTAGCACAGGATTCGGAGCTTCAAGTAGGGCGAGTCATCTGGGTTGCCGGTCACTCAGGACCAGAGACGGCGGAAGACGCCCGAACGCACTTCGGTATTTTTTCGCCGGGAGTGACTCAATTATTCCCTGAAGGAGCAATTGTTAACCTGCATCCGTGGGAATATAACGAAGTAGCACCTATGCTCGGTGCAGCACTGGCAACAAAAATTCCCATTATCGCTCTCCATTTGACTCGTCCGCCTGTAGAAATACCTGACCGCGAAGCACTTGGAATGGCATCGTACATGGAAGCGGCCAAAGGTGCTTATATCATCAGGGGGTACGATAAGGACCGTCCGAAGGAGGGAGTTGTGATTATCCGGGGTACAAGCTCTACAGCTAATCTGGTGAAACTTCTGCCGCGCCTGAACAAAGAGGGCCCCAATGTGAAGATTGTGTATGCCGGATCGTGGGTACTTTTCCAGCAGCAGAGTGAAGATTATCGCGAAAAAACTATCTCGAAGGAAGAAATAAATGATGCCATGATTATCACCAACGGATCACTGGCGCAAATGCGAAACTGGATGGCGTACAAAGATATAGCCGACTATTCCCTCTCCTCCGACTGGGACAATAGATGGCGGACCGGTGGCAGTATAGAAGATGTGTTGGAGGAAGCTCATCTCTCCGAGGAGTGGATCTGGAAGGGGATTGAGCGGTTTTATAAGGGAATAACATCGATAAATAAATGATAATTTCGAAATTGTAGAGTACTATCGACGAATGATTTGCTCTGCGACAACGGAACTATTTGCAATCGCTTCAACCTCACATTACATTATGACTTGTCTTTTTATACGCCATTCAGCTATTTCCCTTGTGTCAGACTAAGCATGAGGTCTCACCTCGGATAGAAAAGAAATGACCGACAGCCATATTACAGATGCTGAACCTAGAGATGAAGATCTTCTGGTAGAACAAACTCTCCGCCCCAGTACGTTTGAAGATTTTATCGGTCAGAAGGAGGTGGTGGAGAATCTTGGTATTTATATTGAAGCGGCCAGTAAACGAAAAGAAGCCCTTGATCACGTCCTCCTCTTTGGCCCGCCGGGGCTAGGTAAAACAACACTCGCTTACATTATTGCCAAGGAGATAGATGCCAATTTGAAACAGACCTCCGGACCTGTGTTGGAACGGGCAGGAGATCTGGCTGGGCTTCTCACTAACCTCCAATTTCGAGATGTCCTCTTTATCGATGAAGTCCACAGGCTAAATAGTGTGGTGGAGGAGTATCTCTACTCCGCCATGGAAGATTATCACATAGATATTATGATCGATAGCGGACCAAGTGCTCGTTCGGTGCAGCTGAATCTGGAAAAGTTCACGCTCATTGGTGCAACCACTCGATTAGGCAATCTTACATCTCCAATGAGAGATCGCTTTGGAGTAGTGTTGAGGGTGGACTTTTATGATGAGGATGATCTCTTCCAGATTATCAAACGGTCTGCTGCAATTCTTGATGTTTCCATAGATGAAAGAGGGGCCAAGGAGTTGGCAGGGAGATCTCGTGGAACACCCCGGGTGGCCAATCGTATTCTCAGGCGGACTCGTGATTATGCTCAGGTAAAAGCTGATGGTGTTATTACGGAAGAGGTGGCGAAGAAGTCACTCGAAAAGCTGGGGATCGATGATGTGGGTCTGGACAATATGGACCGAATGATTTTATCTACGCTGGTTGAGAAATTTCAAGGTGGACCGGTAGGAATTAATTCGCTGAGCGTGGCCATTGGAGAGGATGCACACACCATCGAGGATGTGTACGAGCCGTTTCTTATCAAGGAAGGGTTCATCCAGAGGACGTCAAGAGGGAGGATGGCTCAAGACAAAACCTTTGGATATCTAGGATTGAAAAAACCGATAGATCAGCAAAACATATTTTAATCAAGGAGGCTGTAAATGTTTCAAAAGAGAATAAAACTGAGATTAACTGATTTTGACTATAATTTGCCGAAAGCGAGAATCGCTCAAGATCCTGCTCCCCGTCGTGATTATGCAAAGATGATGGTGCTTCATAGGAAAACTAAGAAAATCGAACACCGAAAATTTTGTAATCTGCACGAGTATATGCGGAAAAATGATCTCCTCATCATAAATACCACCAAAGTGTTCCCTGCTCGGCTTTTCGCGATTAAGGATCGGACAGACGCAACAGTAGAGGTTTTTCTTCTGAGAGAACTAGAGAACGATTTATGGGAAGTTTTAGTGAAACCGGCTCGGAAAGTCCGTATTGGCAACAAACTACACTTCACAGATAAGGTACATTGCGATGTGATAGATAATACCGTTTCTGGTGGTCGTGTGGTCCGTTTTGATTATCCGGGTGACGATTTCTATAAGATTATTGACGGCATTGGGAATTCCCCTTTACCTCCTTACATTAATCGTAAAGCCACCAAACAGGATAAGGATCGCTATCAGACGGTTTATGCGGCGAATAGAGGAGCAGTAGCGGCACCCACTGGAGGCTTACATTTTACTGACGGATTGATTAAGAAACTGAAATCTAAAGGGGTAAAAATCAAGCCGTGTACATTGCATATCGGTTTGGGTACTTTTCGCCCTATTCAGGTAGAGGATCTTACCCGCCATCAGATGGATTCAGAGTTTTTTGAAGTCCCGCCAGAGACTGCGATAGCCATCAATGAAGCCCGGGAGAAAGAGAAGAAAATCGTTGCTGTTGGGACATCGTCCGTTCGAGCACTAGAAACTGTGGTGGTGTCTGGTTTTCAGGTAGCGCCTAGAAGAGGTTGGACAGATAAATTCATCTATCCTCCTTATGACTTTAAAATGACAGATGGGCTGATAACGAATTTTCACATGCCGAAATCTACACTCCTAATGCTTGTCAGTGCGTTTGGAGATAGGGAGTTTATCCTTGATGCTTATAAGCTTGCAATCAGGAAACAGTATCGTTTCCTGAGCTACGGTGACAGCATGCTCATCCTCTGAGAGGAGAACATTGACAGTAACTGCAATAATTGTCGGAGCCGGGCAGGGTCTCCGTTTCGATTCAAATTCCCAGATTCAAAAGCAATTCTTAAAGCTCGGCGGAGAATCTCTAATCTTAAAAACCCTCCACCCGTTTCTTACCTCAAAGCAAATCTCCAGTTGTGTTTTGGTTGTGTCTAAAAGTGCAGTCGATTCGGTTAAGAAGGAACTGGCGTTGTTATCTTCAGAGAAAAAAATCCATGTAATCCCTGGCGGTAACCGCCGTCAAGATAGCGTTAGACTCGGTGTTGAAGCAGCGGAAGAGGCAGACGTGATTGTCGTTCATGATGCTGTCAGGCCGTTTATAAATCGTGAATGGATATCCCAAGTTATAGAGCGATGTGGTGATCATGATGGAGCAATTGTAGCTTTGCCGGTTAGTGATACATTGAAGAAGGTAGTGGATGGAAAGATCAGTGAAACTGTGAATCGTGAAGATATCTGGCAAGCTCAGACACCCCAGGCATTCAGGCGGGATCTGCTGCTGAATGTGTATGATACTGTTGATTGGGAAAATGTCCACGTAACTGATGAAGCTCAACTGTTTGAGATTGTAGGAAACACCGTAGCCATCATTCCCGGCAGTAGCGAAAATATCAAGATTACAACTCAGGATGACTGGCAAAAAGCAGAAATTATTTTGGAGCAGCGGCATGGATAATAGAATGGGAATCGGATATGATGTGCACGTCTTGGAGGCAGGTGAGTCACTTGTGTTAGGAGGAGTTGAGATATCGTACGACAAAGGGACTAAAGGTCATTCCGATGGAGATGTACTGATTCACGCCGTGGTTGACGCTTTGCTGGGTGCTGCAGGATTAGGTGATATCGGTAAGTTTTTCCCCAGCGATGATGACACGTGGAAAGATGTCTCTAGTTTGCTCTTTCTGGAAAAGAGTGCAGAAATGTTGCAAAGGGCCGGAATGGAAATTGTTAATGTTGACAGCACAATCATTATTCAAGAGCCGAGAATTACTCCTCATATAGATAAAATGATTAAAAGTGTAGCTGATGCACTGTCCGTGGAACCCAATCGCATTTCTATCAAGGCGACGACAACAGACGGTTTGGGTATCACTGGACGTGGCGAAGGAGTGGCGGCATTGGCTGTGGCCTCACTCATAGCGAGTTGACCCATTCCTGAATTTTCCGCATACGCGAAAATTAATCTTGGACTGAAGATTACCGGACATCGCAATGATGGTATGCACACCATCCGTACAATCTTTCAAGAGATTTCCCTAAAAGACACCCTTCGTATTGAACGCTCTGATAATGGTTTTCAGTTTTCTTGCAACCAGCCTGACATTCCTCAAGATGAGACTAATCTCTGTATACGTGCCTGGAATGCAATCAAACAGATCGACAAAGATATTCAGGATGTACGGATTGAGTTGGACAAGCAAATTCCAGTAGGAGCCGGATTGGGAGGTGGATCGAGTAATGCCGCCGCAGTTCTTACCGGAATCAATGAATTCTTAGGGTTGGGATATTCAAATGGCGATATGGAGAGAATGGCGGTCAAATTGGGTGCTGATGTGCCGTTTTTCATTAAAGGTGGAGTACAATACGCTGAAGGAATTGGGGATGTGCTTTCTTCATCGCAGCTCCCAGTCATGGGTGCCGTTCTATTGGTTTCTTCACCAATAAAAGTATCTACAGCATGGGCTTATGCAAAAGCGATAAATTACTTGCCAGATGGCTATTCTACGGGTAATTTCCCCGCCGCTTCAGGTGATACTGAAGATTGGAAGTTTTTTGAGAACGACTTTGAACCTCTGGTTTTTCAGACATATCCAGAGATTGGCACAATTAAAGATCGCATGTTGAGATCAAAAGCGGTATTTGCCAGTTTGTCGGGGAGTGGCTCGACTGTGTTTGGGATTTTCGAGGATGACGCAGATGCCCGCAAGGCTCTGTCATCGTTCTCACTACCCCTCCAAACATTTCTTGCTCATCCCATAAAGATTAGAAATTAGAATTGCCGGGTCGTCTAATGGTAGGACAGCGGCCTTTGACGCCGTCAGTCGTGGTTCGAGCCCACGCCCGGCAGCGAAGTAAAGGAAAAGAGGGAGTAAGAAATTATGAAGATATTCAGCGGCAGATCAAATCAGCCATTAGCAGAAGAAATAGCTGAACAGATCGGCACGCCTCTTGGCAAAGTGGAGATTCGCCAGTTCAGCGATGGTGAGTTGTGGGTCCAATATGCAGAAAATATTCGTGGAGAGGATCTTTTTATTATTCAATCCACCAACCCACCAGCAGAAAATATTCTGGAGTTGGTTTTGCTCATAGATGCCGCTGTACGTGCATCTGCGGATAGAGTGACAGCTGTAATTCCGTATTACGGCTATGGTCGTCAAGATAGAAAAGATCAGCCTCGCGTACCTATTTCAGCCCGTGTGATGATTGATCTAATGAACAGTGTAGGTGTAAATCGCATTTTGACTATGGATTTACACTCTTCCCAAATTCAAGGTTTTACGGCACTGCCGTTTGATCACTTATATGCTAGGCAAGTCTTGTTTGATCGGCTAAGGCAGCTAGATCTCCAGCCGGATGGTACAACCATATTGTCGCCTGATGTAGGTAGCGTTCCTATGGCACAGTCATTTGCTAAACACTTGGGTGTGGGATTTGCATTAATAGATAAACGCCGAACTTCTCCAAACAAGGCTGAAATTATGCATCTGATAGGAGATTTGGATGGGAAACAGGTAATTATCCTAGATGATATGATTGATACAGGCGGAACCATTGTAAATGCTTGCCGAGAGGCGCTTGAGAATGGGGCTGAAAGCGTAATTGCTGTGGCAACACATGGAATTTTCTCAGGAGACGCACCGAAGAAATTTACTGAGTCAGATATTGAGAAGGTAATTGTAACCAATACGGTAAATCTGTCTGAGGATCACAAATTTGACAAACTGGAAGTAATATCTGTTGCTGGACTCTTTGCAAGAGCGATTGAATGCACTCATAATGGTGAATCTATCAGCGCTCTATTTGAGTTCTAATTCTGGAGGGAATTATGGCTAACGAATTTAAACTGGAACTTGAGAAGCGTGATGGATTGGGCTCAAAGGCTGTAAAAGTTTTGAGAACTGAAGGAAAAATCCCTGGTGTGTTCTATTCCGCTAATACGGCTGCTACCCCATTTATAATTGACAGCCGACATCTTCACGATGCATTGCAGTCTCAATCTCACGTATATGCTGTCAATGTAGGTGGCAAGAAATTGCACGCCATCTTGAAAGAAATCCAATACCATCCTGTCTCAGAAGAGATTATTCATCTCGATTTGTATGGTATAAGCCTTGCGGATAAGATAACCCTTTCTGTTCCTATTATATTAGGTGGAGAATCAATTGGAGTGAAAGAAGGCGGTATTATGAGCCAAAGTCTTATGGAACTCGAGATCCAATGTTTAGCAACTGAAGTACCGGATGCTGTCCACGTTGATGTAACTGAGCTGGAAATGAATGAAGCTCGACATGTCAGTGATCTTGAACTTGGAGAAGAGATTGAGGTGTTGACCTCTGATGACATGACTGTAGTGTCAGTCACCGCGCCGAAGGAAGAAGCTCTTGAACCCGAAATCCCGGATGAAGATGAGCTTGAAGGTGAAGAAGCACTGGCAGAAGGTGAAGAAGCACCGGCAGAAGGTGAAGAAGCACCGGCAGAAGGTGAGGAAAGTACCAAAGAGTCTGCAGATGATAAAAAAGATGGAGATGCATCTGAGTGATTGTCTTTGTTGGTCTTGGAAATATCGGCTCACATTACGCCAGCACCAAACACAACTTTGGATTTTGGGTGGTGGATGAGTTTGCCCACAGACAACATCTCTCATTTCAACCAGGTAAAGGTGACTACGTCTATGCTGAGTCCTCAGAAAAAGATGTGTTGTTGGTAAAGCCAACATCTGGTATGAATGCGAGTGGTATTTCGGTGAAGGATATTTTATCACGCTGGGAATTGGATTTGAAGAACTTGCATTTAATTGTGGATGATGTGGATTTACCATTGGGGTCGATGAGAATTCGACCACATGGTGGAGACGGTTGTCATCGAGGACTGGAGTCGGTCATATACCATCTTCGTTCAACTGATTTTCCCCGGATTAGAATGGGAATCGCGACATCAGAGAATATGCGACCGGCTGAAGATTATGTGCTTAAGCCGTTCCGCAAGAATGATCAGCAACCGGCAGAAGAGATGATCTACCGCGGAGCCGATGCAGTTGAGTCCATTTTAGCACTAGGTATAGAAAAGACAATGTCAGTTTATAATAGAATAGAAAAAGAGGAGATGGCGGACTAATGGAACAATATTTTTATATGATTCCACTGACGGGTCTGTTGGCACTTGTTTATGCGCTCATTAAGTCGTCGTGGGTCAACAAACAGGATCCCGGTAACGAAAAGATGATTGAAATTGGTACAGCTGTACGAGAAGGAGCCATGGCGTTTCTTGCCCGGGAGTACAAAGTTCTTGCTGTGTTCGTGGTAGCTGTTGGAGCACTCCTATTTTTCGGAAATCTATCTGACGGTGGCACCAGTGACATTTGGGAAAAAACAGAATTGGTGGCACTATCTTTTGTTGTAGGTGCTCTATGCAGTGGTTTGGCCGGTTTTTTTGGCATGAGAGTAGCAACAGCCGCAAACAACCGTACGACACAGGCAGCTCGTCAGAGTCTCAATTCTGCTCTCGGAGTCGCTTTTGCTGGCGGTTCTGTCATGGGAATGAGTGTCGTAGGACTTGGAGTTATTGGTCTCTCCTCACTGTTTTACCTCTATGGCGGACTTTGCGAAGGTGACAATCTTCAACAAGTGATGACGATCCTCTCGGGATTTGCAATGGGTGCTTCTTCTATTGCTCTCTTCGCCCGTGTTGGTGGAGGTATTTATACTAAAGCTGCCGATGTTGGGGCTGACCTTGTAGGAAAAGTGGAAGCCGGCATACCAGAAGACGATCCTCGTAATCCTGCCACCATCGCTGATAACGTAGGTGATAATGTGGGTGATGTGGCTGGAATGGGAGCCGACTTGTTCGAGTCCTATGTAGGTTCCATTATTGGAGCTATGGTTTTGGCAGCTGCGGCAGGACATTCTAACCTTGTCATGCTGCCTCTATTTTTAGCGGCTGCCGGAATTATTGTCTCCATTGCTGGAACATTTTTTGTTCGTACCAAGGAAGGCGGCAATCCTCAGTCCGCTCTCAATATCGGTACATACGGTGCAGATGTGCTGATGCTGATAGTAAGCTACTTTATTATTCAACATTTTGTGCCTGATGCACTGGAACTGGGTAAAAAGACTGTAGGGAGCATAGATATTTTTGGAGCTACAATTGCAGGCTTAGTGGCTGGAATTCTCGTCGGGACATTCACTGAATACTACACAGCAGAATCCCGCGGTCCTTCAAGAAGCATTTCCAAGTCGAGCGAGACCGGGGCGGCTACCAACATCATTTCCGGATTGGCAAACGGTATGCAGTCCACGCTATTTCCTGTGCTTAGTATCGCCATCGCCATCATCGTTGCCTACAATTTTGCGGGTCTCTACGGAATTGCAATCGCGGCGCTAGGAATGCTTTCCACTACGGGGATACAGTTAGCGGTGGATGCTTACGGTCCCATAGCAGATAACGCTGGTGGCTGCGCTGAGATGGCTGAACTTCCCGCTGAAGTGAGGGAACGAACAGATAAATTGGATGCGGTAGGTAACACCACAGCCGCCATCGGAAAAGGATTTGCTATTGGCTCAGCGGCGTTAACTGCTTTGGCCTTATTCGGTGCCTATCAGACTAAAGTGGGACTTGAGTCGATTGACATCATGAAGCCAACAGTTATGGCGGGTTTGCTGATTGGCGGCGCGCTTCCATTTCTTTTTTCGTCTTTCGCCATGCGGGCGGTAGGTGAAGCTGCCTTCGAAATGATCGAGGAAGTGAGAAGACAGTTTAGAGAAATAGAAGGATTACTGGAAGGGAAAGCCAAAGCTGATCATGCCCGATGTGTGGACATTGCTACTGCCGCTGCCATCAAGCGGATGATTGCTCCGGGATTACTGGCGGTTCTCACACCTGTTTTCTTCGGGTTAGTGCTGAAAGATCCAGAGATGCTGGGAGGCGTTTTGGCGGGAGTAACAGTAAGTGGGGTTTTGCTCGCTATTTTCATGGCTAATGCCGGCGGATCTTGGGACAACGCTAAAAAATATATTGAGAGCGGAGCACATGGCGGTAAGGGAAGCGATGCTCACAAAGCCGCAGTGGTAGGTGATACAGTAGGTGACCCATTCAAAGATACTGCGGGTCCATCCTTGAATATCTTGATCAAACTCATGTCGGTGGTATCACTCGTGATCGCGCCGATGATTAAATAACTGGAGAGAAGATGAAATACTACGAAACACTCTATATCGTAAAATCTGAATTTGAAGATGATCGTCTGGATAAAATCCAGGAAGAGGTGGATGAATACGCAAAAAAGAAAGGTGGCAAAATCGTTAATTCTTACGTCTGGGGTAAGCGGCGACTGGCCTATGAAGTTGACAAAGAACGTTACGGCACATTTCTACTTCTACAGTACGGAACAGAAAATACATTCATTGATGAGCTTAATGACTGGTTTGAGCTGCATAAATCTGTTTTAGCATATATGACTATCAGGCTGGATGAAATGCCTGAGGTGAAAGAGATCAGATCGTCCACATCAACGGAAACCAAAGTTGACTCTTCAACTGAAACAGACAAGTCTGAAAAGATAGCAGACATAAGCGTTTAAGGAGGAAAGAAAATGGCATTTATGGATAGACGGCGTATATGTAAGTTTTGCGAAGATCATGACTTGGAGATTGATTATAAAAACGTCAAAGTAATACGGAAATTTGTGACAGATCAGGGAAAAATCATGCCGGGTAGAGTAACAGGAGCTTGTGCCAAGCATCAACGACAAGTTACTCAGGCTATCAAGCGGGCAAGAAATATTGCTCTGTTGTCTTATACCGGAGAAGAATTCAATAAATAGTCTGGGAGATTAGAAAGATGTCTAAAGATGCAAGAGGGCAGGTTATACTCCGCAAAAAAATAGAGTCACTCGGTGAAGTGGGTGATGTTGTCAGGGTAAAGCCCGGCTATGCTCGCAACTTCCTTATTCCGAGAGGATTTGCAGTGGAAGCTACACCAGGTAATGTCAGGATGGTTGAGGCTCAAAAGGAACAGGAAGACACTCGAGAGGCTAAGGCTTTAGCCGATGTGGAAAAGACAGCTAAAAAGTTGGAGGGAATTAAACTTTCGGCGCCGGTTCAGGTTGGTGAGGAAGACAAGGTATTCGGTTCTGTGACGGCTATGACTGTAGCAGAGCTGTTACAAAATGAAGGTTACGAAATAGATAAGAAACATATCGTTCTACCGGAACCCATTAAAGCACTTGGAGTGTATGATGTCCCGGTAAAACTAGATCATGATGTAGAAGCGATGGTTAAAGTTTACGTAATTAAAGAATAATCATATTTACTCATAGAATGAGAAAAAGCCCTATTGTTCGGGGCTTTTTTTATTTAGATGATTTCTGTCCGATGTTACTTCAGTAATAGAACTTTTCTAGTCTGAGAAAATTTTTCAGATTCCAATCTAATAAAATAGATACCGCTACTTACGACTTTTTCAGAATTATCTCTACCTCTCCAACGTAAATGATGTATACCAGCTTCTTTTGTACTGTTTAGGAGGGTGCGCACTTCCCTTCCAAGAATATCATATACTGTGATTTTTACTCGGTTGGTAGCTGGCATTTGATAACGAAATGACGTTACTGCATTGAAAGGATTAGGATAACCGGGTGAAAAGGAAAATTCATCTGCAATTGGAGTGGATTCGGCGGATTCCATGATAGCGTTAGGGGGTGCATCTGTAGTAAACTTGACAGCCACTCCTTCTGTTGGCATAACCGCCCCTGCGGCCAAATGTTGATTGAATAAGTACTGCACACCTAAATTCTGATCTGGTGATTCGATGCCCACAGTGGCATAGTTGCCGTTTGCATCAATATCGTTTATTTCCTGATATTGGAAGATGATTTCACCATCACCGGTAGCAGTTGGATAGAGTGAAGGATCATAGAGAATCAATTGAAATGTTTCGCGCACACAATCAGGACAGTTTTCATCGTCCTCACCGTTAGCAACGTTGTCCCACTGTATAACCAGTCGACCACTTGATGCATCTTGCCATGCAAAGACATGGAACGGCTCTGTACCGTTATTGTCATCCAGATCGTCCATGAATGGAGCTATCATTCCGGATGGTCCCATGGACATGGGAATAGAGAAATTCCAGAAGTAGTCGATTGGACAGGGCACAAAAGATATCCACCCGTTAGAACAGACGGTAATGGAATCGTACCACGTTCCGTAATAGCGGAAGGGGAATCCAATTGAGATGTCAGTGTGTGTATCATCTGTAAGTCCCAAATCTTGACCAACTCCACCATCTTCAGGATTAAGTTCTATCCAGTCAAAATCAGGGGCTTCTTCGTACTCTGTGTCGCTGTTATCGTAACCCCAGTAACCGTAATCATCTGGTGGTATAGGGTCAGATGATTCTACGGGTCCCACTAAGAGCGAAACCGTATCGGCAGCGATGGAAGTACCGTCAAGTCCAATTTCAACTCGGAATCGAACTCTGCTCCCCCGAGGAATATCAGTGATTAAACCTGTGACAACAGTCCCCGTCTGTTCTGTGGCGAAGGCACTGACATTCATTTCTTCAGTTGTAAAGGAGTTGTTTGAGGTACCTTCGTCTAAGGTTGACAGTTCAACTGTTATGCCCTGGTAATTATCTGGAGAGAGATTGGTAATCTCGAGAGACAAGTCAAAAGTTTGGTTTGCTTCGACATATTCCTCTCCCGTACCTATAACAGGAAAAACGTCGAACTGCCCAATAATTGGAGGATCAAATGGAGACCCGTCATCCCCCACAAATGTTAGAGTAATTTTCTTCTGTAGATATTGATCAAGATTAAGATAAAGATGCAGTTCTGTTTCCTCACTCAAACCCGAAAAATCTATGTTCAGCTGCCCGTCCGGCCCAGAAACTCCCTTGCCAATTAGAACATCGTCAAGAATAAGAGCTCCTACAACATTCTTTAGGGGGGCACCATTTTCATCTGATACAATCGTCTGGATAAAGGATTGATGCAACTCAGGTATCTCCTCGACATCTGCGGAAAGTTGACTAGGTGTTGTGAGCCATACTGGAAGGCTGGGGTCTCCAATGATTCCATAGATGTGATGGTAAAATTCTACAACCTCTCCCGGACCGGCAAGTTGGGGGAATTCATCTATGAGAGCCTGTTTTCCAGCAAATAATGTGGGCCCTAACTCTGCACTTCTATTTTCGAGCAGATTATCCCAAGTTGTACCGCAGATGACATTATTATACTTGGTGTCGGTATCAAGATCAGATGGGCCGATGACAGCCACAGCTCCTTTTGGATTGGATGGAGTCCCCTTTGTGATAAGTTCCTCACCAAAACACTTCGAAGGCCCGGTCTGAGGATATAAATCTGCACCAAAGTCACCGGTATTACAGACAAAACTCATGACAACGGGCAGTTTCCAGCCGTGATTGAGATCGTTCATGTCTTCTATATAAAAACTGGGACGATGCCAACCGTGTGAGTTTCCCCACCCTCTGTAGTTAATGATACCAACGCCGCTGGACCATGACTCAGTTACGAGAGGATTTTCTATTACTTGATAATTCATATGGAAATAGGCTGTATCAATGCTGGTAAATCCAAAATTTAATAATCTTTCCATCAACCACTGGGATGTCCAGACAGGCGTCACAGGCCACTGCTCAGGAGGAACCTCCATACCGTCATTCGTTTTATAATTTCCAGCGACTAGCAAGGCTCTATTTAGGTAATCCATTTCACCACTTGATTGAATGTTCTCCATGCGAACGTATTCCATGCTACGAATCTTCACATTGATGAGGTCACCGATATTGCGCACTGACCACCGTCCGATGAAGAACTGGGGATCAAGTATATCGTAATTATCAGATTCCGGATCTTCATTGAAAAATGTGTAGGGGTAATCGGTCACATCTTCTTCGTCTTCATTAATGGAACCGATGAAAAAAGTAGGGATTGTGTAATCTCCATTCACGTCCCCCACCAACAAAACATATTCCAGCAGTGGGTGTGAAAAATGGTAAGCTTCAAGGTAAGATCTGATATCAGTAGATGTTTCCAGATTCTCTTCATCCAGAGCGATGATTTCCACATCAAATCCCTGTGTTTGTTTAAAAGCGGTGAAATCATCTCCATACACAGGAATTCCGTCAGGGTTTGTCAGTACATCCCTTAATTGACTGTTGGCAAGAATAATCAGATAATCACCTCTTACAAAATGAGCGCCTTCAGGAGCGATATTCTTTCTAGAAATTGGTACAACAGTATCGACAGCAGTGACATGGGCTGCCAAAACCAGAAAAGAACAGATTATTTTATACTTAGCCGTCATTTTAGGAGCATAACCTTTTTGACTGATTCAAAGTTTCCAGCAGTCATTCGCAGGAAATATACACCACTTGAGAGATTTCCCGCATCCCAAATAACCTCATGTTTTCCACTTAATAGTTTACCATTCCAAAGTTGTTTTACTTTCCTACCGAGAATATCATAGATTTCCAACTTCACGTCTTCCTTTTGTGGTAGAATAAAGCGGACTGTTGTTTTCGCATTGAAAGGATTTGGAAAACATCCCTCAAGAGAAAACTGATCAGGCAGTCCATCAGGCGAGTTATTGACAGCGCCTTCATCTTCCTGTCCCATAATTACAAGTTTATCAATCTCAAGTCCACGATACTCAACTGAATTGTCGGGAATTATACCTATTTCCAATGATTGCAGCTCTCCTAGTTCTCCAAGGGGGTAAATCTCAGAATGAAAAGTCCAGTCTTGATCATTCCACCAAATGGTTTTACTGTCTTCAGTCCCCGAAACACTTATGTAAGCACTGTCTAAATTCCACTCAAGTTCATATTTTAGTTCAACTAAAAGTGCATAGTTTTCACTATAGTTGACCCCCGAAAGTTCAGCCCCAATCGATACTGTATCTTGGGAGTAAGTCAATTCACTTTGTGAGCGTAGTGCACTATTTTCGATGGTCCAGTCACCAGTGATGATTTCCCATCCGCTTAGATTGTCGAATGATTCTGAGTAAAACTCTGTCGAAGGATCCATATGTATCGCTAGCAATGTATCTGATTGAATCTCAGCTTCAAGAAACTCTGGAGAAAGACCTTCAGCCGTCAACCTAATCTGGTAAAGATCCCCTGGTAGTAAAAGTTCAACTTCGCCTGATATATCTTCGTTCATGAAGGTACCATAGGTGTCTGTGATTTCCAAATTGACTAAACCAGAAAAAGACTCTGGTGTGGTAACACTAAAATTCAGGAAAAACTCAGGAAGTGGTTGAAGAGCAGCATCATGTATCAGCACAGAAGCATTAGAGGGTGTTATATCGTTGCTATAATGACTATAGCCTCGAGCGGTTATTAAGAGAGAATAAGTTCCAGCTTCAAGAATTCTCCTAAATCTGCCAAATTCATCGGTCAATCTTGTCTGTAGCATTGGGCCGCTCAATTCAGAAATTTCTACTCGAGCAGAAATCGGTTCACCTGTCAAAGCATCAGTAATTAGCCCGGAAACCTGGTAAGCCGGTGCCCCAGCATCACCCTGCCCGTAGCCTATAGCACGGTTCATCAGATAGAAGGCTGCTATTATATGTTTATCAATTGTTTCTTCGATCAACTCAATATCATCAGGTTGAATATTTTCCGAGCCCACTTCGATAAGGTATTGAAAACAGCCTGAGGTGGTGTAAAACCAGTCGTGAGCATTACCACGACGGGAAGAGCTCCTGACCGGAAGATAGTAACCATCGCCGGCCTCGTTTGGGAGCAATGATGTAATTGCTTCGCCAATCGAAGAAATTATGTCGCCGTCAGGTGACATTTTTCCCTCAGCCCATAACCAAGGGTAAATTACCTGTTCAGAGACATTTCCTGACCGGGAACTATGGTAAGCAATTGAAAGCAAGAACCGTTCGTTCAAGGCCAGATCTTGGATGGCTTGGGTTTCCAGTTCAGAAAATGGAGCCTCGCCGCGGTAGTAATCGAAGTGGGCCTGATAAGTACCATCGCTGTTGTCCTCTTCCCAAAGTCCATCACCAAAGATCCAATTGAAATCGTAGTTTCGATTCAAATCCACTCCATCAGAATCATTCCCAACTCCCTCAATGAAGTCAAAAAGACCATCCGAATCTAAATCCATTTTATTTTTCCGGTACGTCACGTCCTGAACCCACTCTTCTCCCTCGGTATAACCGTGAACAACAGTAAGTCCTTCCGGATTATATGTAGGGACAATCCAAATTTCAGATGTTTCCAGGATGGCTTGCATGTTTTGTCGATAGGATTGATGTTCGCTGGGATGGAGAAGCATATCAATAATTTCCATTGTGATTTCTACACCGTAGATTTCTTCAGCATGACACTGACCAAGAAATAGTACTCGTGGTTCATCTTCTTTTATATCTGCGTTATAGGAGAGCCTGACACCCCAGAAAGGTATTCCGTCTTGGGTAGATTGGCCGATCTCTTCCAGATGGTAGATGATACCGCTCCCGGGGTAAAGATTAGACGGATTGGTATTTCCGCCGAATTCTTCATTCCATAAATATAACTGCTCTGCTATCTCTTCGTATGTATGATAGCGCTCTATCAACGGATTTTGAGCTTCTCCGGGGACAGATCCGATAAGAAGAAATGCAAGAAGCAGGTATAATTTTGAACCTATTCTGACTATTCTCATAATATCAGGTGAATTTAACCCTTTTCCCGAATTATCAGATGATTCATATAACGCTGTGATGGTAAACACTATCATCCCGAATATATTGTGTTTTTCGAGTATAATTGCGCAAATTGCCTTGATATGGATTTAATGATTATATTGAGGTAACGATGACTAAAGTGATTTACCGAAAAGAAAACGAAGGCTGGCTGATATCTGCTGCCACCACGGTACTGTTGTTAGTTTCTCTGTCGACTGCTGGTACTGTGGGCCCGTTTGAACACTTAGGGAGTGATCTCGGAGTGGATCGGGTCAGGTTCCAGCTGGATGAATGTACTATCCAGAGTGCAGGTGAGTTCATAATGATATCATCTAGCGGCTCCGGTACTACAAGTCAGTACGGACTTCCAGAACTTCCTGCCTTTTCTACAATGTACCAGATTGACCCGAGAAAACTGTATCAGGTTGATTTTACCGTGGTAGAATCGCATGTGTTGGAGAATGTCACAATTTTTCCTCATCAGCATCCCAAATCTGAGAAGGGTTTTCAGTACAACACTGCATTTTATTCGTCAGTTACACCGTTTCCCGCGGAAAATTTGACTGTTTCGGAACCGCAAATCATGCGTGGCATGCACCTTATAAACGTCAGAGTTGTTCCGTTTGTTTATCATCCCAACGAAAACCGATTAGAAGTTTTCGATGAAATTGAGATTACAGTGGAAGAAATTGGTGAATCTGGTATCACAGATTACGATTCAATGCCTCGATCCAGAGCTTTTGAGGCTCTCTATGAACAGTTAGTTGTCAATTATGTTGAGCCGTCAGATGAGAAGTTTCAACAGCCGAGCATTCTCTATATCTGTGGCGGCTCTTCGGAATCAAACTCATATTTTCAGGATTTGGTGGAGTGGAGACATCAGCGCGGATATAAGGTTTATACTGCTTCCCTTGATGAAACTGGATCGACCGCCAATGATATCAAAGATTATATTTACAATGCTTATTCCCGATACAATCCACCGCCAGAACATGTCGCTTTCGTGGGAGATGTAGGGGGTTCATATAGTGTTCCTACTTTTTACGAAGGTTGGGGGCATAATTCGTACAATAACCAGTGTGAGGGCGATCAGCCTTACGCTGAGCTTGTTGGCGGAGATCTCCTGCCGGAGGTTTTTGTGGGTCGTATTTCCATTAGATCTACCAGTCATTTGTCTACGATTGTCAATAAGATTATCAGCTACGAAAAGGCTGAGTATCTAGAGGATATTCAAGGATACTATGAGCGTGCCGCCCTTATAGGAGACCCCAGCAGTTCGGGTATTTCCACCGTTATCACCAACGAATATATTGAGGAAGTGCTCGATGCCTACGGTATGGATGATATTCGCACAAAATATAGCGGTAGCAGCTGGTCCAGTTGGATGCGAAACCAACTCTCCGATGGGGTTCTTTATTTTAACTACAGGGGTTATGTGGGAGTAAGCGGGTTTGGCAATTCGGATGTTAGCGCGGCGAACAACGGGTTCATGTTGACATTTGCCACTGTTATCACCTGTGGGACAGGTTCTTTCGCTGAAGATAATACCGCACTGTCGGAACAATTCATTCGTGCGGGAACTGCTTCAACGCCAGAAGGTGGCGTAGCGGCTGTAGGAACAGCAACTTGGAATACTCATACCCTGTTCAATAATATTGTGGATATGGGTATATATGATGGTTTGTTTGTAAAAGGATTGGAGACTGCAGGAGCAGGCTTGGCAAACGGGAAGCTGGCTCTCCTTGCAGCATATCCTACTAATCCTTACAACTGGGTAAACGCTTTCACACAGTGGAACAATCTTATGGGTGATCCTGCCACCCATTTATGGACGGATACACCTTCTCTCTTAATGGTCGAGCATACAGACGCTGTCTATTTGGGCACCAATTTTGTGGATGTAATTGTTTCGAGTAACCAAAACCAGCCCATTGAGGACGCCATGGTTTCTGTTGTGTCATCGGATGGTGAGCTGCAAAAAATTGGATATACAGATGAATTGGGAGAAGTGACTCTGATTTTTGATCAATTGGTGGAAAGTGACATGACAATAACAGTCACTAAGCGGAATTGGAAACCGTACCAAGGGCCTATTTCACTTCTTACGGGCGATGTAATGGTAAACTTTGATGGTACTTCTGATATTGCTGTGAACGATGAAATGGGGAATACCGACGGTTTGGTGAATCCGGGTGAGACGATAAGTTTATCGATCCCGCTGAAAAACTTCGGGTCAGAAAGTGCGACAGGTGTAATTGCACACCTGACGTCAGGATCTGAGCTTATAACAGTATTGGATTCAGCAGTCGTTTACGGAGAGATAACCCCAGGCGAATCGGTTTACGGAGAACAATTTACCATTATTCTGTTGCCTTCTGCGGTTCAACATGAAGATTTGGATTTACGTCTAGATATATCTGATGATTTGGGTAACGTATGGCAGTCAACGATCCCTGTGGAAGTCAATGGCAGTCTTCTTCAGATTTACAGTCTAGACATCGCCAATCCGGGAGAGACGACTGAACTAACAATGAAACTTAGGAACAATGGCGAAACGGAGTGCGGGGACGTATTTGTAAATTTGAGTTATCATGGTGAACTACTGGAAATTATTGACAGCGTCGGCACATTTGGGTCAATTCCTCCCGGAGAGTATGTATCCTCCCAAGACGGGTTCGTTGTTACTACCTCTGAAGATGTAATTAATGGAACTATGATTCCGCTCAATGTCCACATCCAGAGTACGGAAGGATACGATCAGACTGAAGTTTATTACCTGCAAGCAGGTGAAGTTACGGTTGAGGATCCCCTCGGCCCTGACGAATACGGATACTATATCTATGATATTGGTGATATTAGCTACGATTTGGCACCGTTCTATGACTGGATTGAAATTGATCCCGGGCATGGCGGTAACGGAACGGACCTTAACCTCAGCGACAACGGTAATGGAAATTACAGCACTTCCATCAAGCATGTTGACCTCCCATTTGTGTTTCGCTTCTACGGGGTGGACTACGATGAGATCACCGTCTGCTCGAATGGTTGGATTGCTCTCGGATACTCCACTATGGAGTCGTTTAGGAACTATCCCATTCCTGGACTCGGCGGACCTTCTCCAATGATTGGAGCTTTTTGGGATGATCTTAAAACTACCAACGGGGGGGACGTATTTGGCTATGAAGATCCCGGTGGAGAATACATTATTATAGAGTGGTCCGATATGAGAACTCAAAACAACAACCATCTTGAGTCATTTCAGATAATCTTGTACAATATTGCCGTTCCCCCATACGGTGATGGTGAGATAAAATTGCAGTACAAAGAATTCAACAATACGTCGTCAGGGAATTTCGGTGGTTATCCGCCAGTTCACGGGGGGTATGCGACTATTGGGATTGAAGATCATTTAGCAGCTTGGGGTCTGCAGTACACGTTTAATAATGAGTATCCGACCGCCGCCAAAACACTAGCAGATGAGACAGCATTATTTATTACAACGAGATCTTCTTCGTTCCTCCCAATGCCCGAGTTAGTCTACTCGCCGGACTCTATTGAAATGGTGGTTGAATTAGGCGGAACAACATCTAGTGAAGTAATAATTTCGAACGGCGGTGACGAAGGCTCAACACTAAACTATACCATTGAGAAAACTCCGGCTCCGCCTTTTGATGTTAGCGCCGGTGGGCCAGATACCTTTGGATATGAATGGAGTGATTCAGAAACAGACCCGAGTCTAGGTTACGATTGGATTAATATACCCATGACCAATGAGGTGACTTTTACCCACAACGATATAGCATCTGGACCATTTGACCTAGGATTTGATTTCCCTTTCTACGGAGAGATTTATACCGAGTGTATCATTAATCCAAATGGGTGGGTTGGTTTTGGTGATGACTGGGCCAATTGGCAGAATACAGACATTCCTGATCCGGACGCACCCCGTCCTGCTGTTCTTGGTTTTTGGGACGATTTGGATCCACTACAAGGTGGTTCCGTGTATTACTATAACCTGTCGGATAAGTTCATAGTTTGGTTTAATGACGTTATACACTATCCCGGCTCAATCGAAGGTACGTATAATTTCCAAATGGTATTGCATTCTGACGGGGAAATCCAAGTTAATTATCAATCATTATCTGGAAATACTAGCTCACAGACAATCGGAGTCCAAAACGCCAGCGGAACTGTGGGGCTTCAGGTGGTCCACAATGATGATTATGTAGAGGATAACCTTTCACTCCACTTCAGGTTTCCCGAACCAATAGATTGGATGACGCTTACAGGAGAACTGAATGGGAGTCTCCTATTCGGTGAGAGTGCTGTGATTGGCGTGGAGGCGGATGCCACTGACCTACTGTTGGGAAGTTATGGTGGTCTACTTAACATAACTTCAAATTTTCAACCGCTAGAGACTATTCCGGTGAATCTTACTGTGACCGGCTACCTTCCGCCGGTAGCTGTAGATGACTACTACACAGTATCAGAGGATGACACTTTGGCCGTGGAGGCAGAGGAAGGTGTCTTAGCTAACGATTCTAACTCCAATGGTGATACGCTCACCGTAGAACTTGTAAGCGATGTTGGTTCCGGACACTTGTTGCTGGAAGCCGATGGATCTTTTATCTACATTCCGTATTCGAACTTCTTCGGTGAGGACAGCTTTAGCTATACGGCAAGTGATGACTCTATGCAATCTGATATTGCTATTGTGATCATTGCAGTAGAGCCAGTGAACGATCCACCGGGAGATTTTGAAGTGTTAGCCCCAGCTCTTGACACGATCATTGTTATCACTCCCGAGAATCTTTCTGAATCATTAACGATTCAGTGGAGTGAATCTGAAAACGTAGATGAGGATGAGATTTTATACAGCTTATCCAATGTGGGAGGTTTGGATTTCCTTGAGGAGTTTGGAGAGATTGACTCTACTGAATTGGTCATCAGTTATGAAGAACTGGCAGCCCTCATGGGTGAAGACATGGCGTCAGGTTATTGGAGTGTGAGCGCTGATGATGGTGAATTTGTTATCTCTGCTGGTAACGGGCCTTTTGCTCTAACTATTGATAAGACATCCCTGAGCTTAAACGGGGTCGTCATCCCGACGGAATATTTTCTTCATCAGAACTATCCCAATCCTTTCAATCCCGTGACAACAATCGTCTTCGATCTTCCAGAAGCCGTAGATGTCCGGATAGAGATTTTTAATGTTCTTGGTCAGCGAATTCGAATTCTGGTGGACCGTCCTCACCAGCCGGGAAGCTATCGGCTGCAATGGGACGGCAAGAGTGATTCTAGGAGAGCTGTAACATCGGGTATGTATATTTGTCGCATTCAAGCTGGAGATTATATCCAAGAGCGGAAATTGCTCCTTATGAAGTAATCTTCTCGGCACCTGAGAAAACCATATTCTGACAAATGTTTAAGTTGGATTACGAATGGGAGTGGCTTGTACTGGCCACTCTTGTTTTTCTCACAACCCTGCTCATTGTGCTGGGCCTGAGAGAGTTTTTGAAACTTTCTCGTTCAGTAGCGAAAATCCCTATCCGAATTCATGTAAACGGTTCACGCGGGAAGTCATCAGTAACGCGTCTGATTTCAGCTGGTTTACGGGCGGGCGGCTTAAAGGTATTAGCAAAAACAACCGGCACAGCTCCAAGAGTGATAGGTTTTGACGGGATTGACCGTTCAGTTCATCGCCTTCGGTCTGCTTCCATCAGCGAACAGATTAAGGTATTGGATTCATTCTCCAGACAGAAGCCCGATGCTGTAGTGTTGGAGTGCATGGCGGTTCAGCCTGAGTATCAATGGATATGTGAACAGCAGATGGTTCGAGCTACTTTGGGGGTGATCACAAATGTTCGCCCTGACCATCTGGCGGAAATGGGACCTTCTCTGAAAAATGTAGCTCTCTCAATGAGTAATACTATTCCCCAAAATAGTAAGGTGGTACTTGGCGAAGATAACTTTTCTGAGGAATTTGAAACGGTAGCTTTCCAGCGAGATACGGAGGTGGAGACCGTCAGGGTTGATACAGTCTCCTCAAAAGAAATGGAGGCCTTTCCTGATACTGTGCACGCTGATAATCTTGCTGTCGCTCTAAGGACTTGCGAACTGGCAGGGATTGATCGCACTATTGCCCTGGAGGGGATGCGTACAGCTACGCCTGATCCGGGAGCTGCCGCTTTCCTGGAACTTCAATCAGGCGAAAAAAAGAACACTTTTTTCAACGCTCTCGCCGCCAATGATCCCGAATCTACAAGAGTCCTTTGGTCGCTGGCATTTGAGAAAACTACTCGGTCAAAGGTTGCTGTTTTCCTCAATTCCAGAGAGGATCGTCGTCAACGGACACGCCAGCTCTTGGGCCTTTTGGGGGATCAAATGCATACAGATCTGCTGGTTATACGAGGGGATCATATTCCTCCAGTACCTCAACAGGAAGGTATGGAAATCAGGATTTTCCCAGCTTCAGCCCAGCCTCAAGAAATTGCTGAGTATCTCATGGATTTGGATGACCACTTAATATTTGCCATGGGGAATATTGTTGGTTGGGGGCATGAATTTGTGGATTATCTCCGGGAGAACTACACCAATGGTTGAAATTGCATTAGGCTTGGGGATAGTCCTCAGTTTAGTCCTGACAGAAACACTTGGTGTAACTGCCGGCGGTTTGATCGTACCTGGATACATTGCCCTCTATCTGCATGATCCACTGAGAGTAATCGGAACGTTTGCAGTAAGTTTGATAGTTTTTGGAATCGTGCGACTTCTCAGTTTTCGGATGCTTATTTTTGGGAAACGCCGGCTGGTAATATGCTTACTTTTGGGATTCCTCCTAGGGGCAATGTCCAAGCAATATCTTTTTTTCGCCGAAGAGCAGATGAGCCTTGCCGCTATCGGCAATATCATCCCCGGTCTCATCGCCAGTTGGATGGTACGTCAGGGAGTTGTCCGCACCATCAGTGTTGTGGTAATAACTGCCGTTATTGTGCAGCTTACCCTTATGGTGATAGGATTGGGTGTTCCCCATGTTTAGGCCTCATATCCAGAGGCTGGAAGTGCTTATCGTTTTGGCGATCTTATCAGCAGGACTATTCTTTTGGGCGGCAGAATCCACATTGGTTGTTAAAGCGCGGGGGCATGACTTGAAGATAGTAGCGGCAGAGAAGATGGCCCAAGCCATGAGCACCCTTAAGGAAGTTCGTTTGGGGAGCGAGGGGATCGTAATGGAGGACAATCCAAATGATCCTAACGGTACCATGCTTGTAGGATCGGAATACACTCCCATTACCACTGACAGAGGTAATCTGGACGCCAAACTGACTACGCTTAATCCGAACTTTGCAGCGGTAGTGGTTGATATGCTGGTGGCGGCGGATGTGGAGAATGGGGATACCGTTGCGGTAGCATTTACCGGATCTATGCCTGGTGCTAATATCAGCGTGTTAGCGGCTTGTTTGGCCATGGAAATTCATCCCGTGATAATTACTTCTGTAGGAGCTTCAGAGTGGGGTGCCACGGATCCGAATTTCACATGGGTAGATATGGAATCTGAGCTGCAGAGCAAAGATGAATTTAAATTCGCATCCATTGCTGCATCAATAGGCGGCGGCGGTGATAGAGGGAAAGGTCTTAGCCCAAACGGTCGTGAACTTCTAAAGGAAGCTATCAATCGGAATTACCACATTCTACATTCGATTCAAGAAAAGGATCTTGAATCGAGCATTTCAAAGAGAATAGATCTTTTTGGAGAAGTTCTTCCGCTATCTGATTATAAGGTTTATCTCAATGTAGGCGGAGGAGCAGCCAGCGTAGGACCGAGGATCAATGCCCGTTTGGTTCCTCCGGGACTGTCTTCAGCCGCATCACTTAAGGGCGGTCTGGCAGATTGTGTACTTAAGCGGTTCGTCGATGTGAACGTCCCCGTTATTCACATACACAATATTGAAGAACTGGCGGAAAAGTATGATCTGCCGTTTCCGCCAATCCCCATGCCTGAAACCGGAATAGGACAGATTTTCGCTCAACTTACTTTTAACCGAACCATATCATTGATTGCACTCATCCTGACATTAGGCAGTCTGACCGCAGTAGGATTGAGAAGCCACAGACAGGTAAAGGAGGTAATGGAGTATGATCCGGAAGCTTCACTTTAGAATACCTCTAACAGTTATTATTACATTGCTTGCGATTTTACTCTCAATCGGAATAGCAAAAACTGTCACGCCTGAACAGAAGGATAAGAAGGAAATTCTTATCATTGGAGAGAAGCGGAGAACATATTACCAGCTTCACCGGGATGAACTGGTGTATAATATTAAAGGACCAGTGCGATTGAGAATTATTGCCCGCCGGGCAGTTCCAAGAAGAGATAATAAGTCGCAGCCTTTTGGTTACAGCATGATTTTGGGCGAAGAGGATGAGTTGACAGTCAAGCATGAACAAAAACGTTCAAAAGGAGTCACTTCACCTCAGCATCCGGGACACGGTTACACCCACTCAGGTAAATACTATCTGAATATTCCCAATGGACTTCACACCCTCGTCCTCCGGCCGTTGACTAAGCGCAGTTCGCCTGTGTTGATACGTCTCCTTACTGACCGTTTCGAAAAGAAAGTTGAGGGGCGTCTACTGATTCCTGATGATGAAACAACATTAAAACATCTGCAGGTAGAAGAGAAGAAGTATCGCTACTATCAATTAATCGCCGGCAATAAAATAGCAGTCAGTATAGAAGAGGCAAAAGAGATAGTCGTTCTCAGCCGCTTGGCGTTCGAAGACGGAATGCCATCAGAAGAGAATTACCGTTTGAGGATTAGAAAGGACGAAAAACTTCTAGGCACCTATTTCTTTACGTCCGAGAAATCTGATGTGAGTACTATTGTGGAGGATAAAGATATTGTACCCGGGAAACGCCGCACTGCCGAGGTGGAAGTTGATGGTTCTGCAAGTACCGTAACAGTTGAGTTACTTGATAAAGGAAAACGGGTTTATATCAGATGTGTTGGCTATGAGTAAGATGAAAACAACACTATTTCCACTAATTTCATTGTTGATAATTCAACCTGTAAAATCACAGTCATTTCTGGATAGAATGCGCGTACCTATCTACGTGAAGCCGTCTGTGACAATTGGTTACGACAACAATATACTCCGGTTTTCATCAACTGAGATGGGAGAGACTGTACCCAATGATCCTGCCATGGGTGATGCCGAAACATTTGACAGTGAGATTATATATCCAAGCGTCGAGATTTTGTACAGTCCTTATCTATCTATGGAGCATGAGACAAATATCCGTATGTCATTCGGAAGTACGCAATATGGACAGTCAAAAAATAAATCTTATTCGTCTCTCTCTTTCAGATTCGAGCATCATCTTGGATCCTATCAATGGCTGAAAGCGGGGTATTCGCTGAAGCCGGATCTTTATCTCAGACCGTATCGGGATGCGGACACTATTTCAAAGTTGCCGGTTGCCTGTAGCTTTGCCAACGAGACGATTTTTATTTCGTACAGCCGTCCCTTGGCAAGAAAAGTTTGGATGACGATGAAGGCCAGGCGTACAACTCAGTTTTACGAATCGAGCTTTACCGAGTTCGACACTGAAATTACAGCCGGCTATTTACGCTTGAGCGCAAAACCGATCAGTCGGCTACAGACTTCGCTTTGGTGGGAAAATGGTGACGGAGATAATACTACTTTTAGAGACGGTTATGCTGCTACTTCTTTAGATCGTTCGTATCGCTATTATCGAAGGGGAGCCAAGCTTGAGTGGACAATAAAACAACGTTTAATGAAAGTTAATCTTTCGATTGATAATGAGAACCGTCGCTATAAAACTGAAAGTGTGGATGATCCTCTGCACAACGGACGAAACCACAGCGACTATCGTTATAAGATGCAGTTAGAAAAGGAATTCATCAACGGTGTGACAGTTGAGGGGGAGATAAGATATCGTGAAAGGGTGACAGATTCTGAGTTTGATTGGGTTACTGATTTGAAAACCTTTCGTAAATATGAGTTTTGGCTTACGTTTGGTTACGAATTTACGTTAGACCTCTTCTACTAAAGTAATAATGAATAAAATCATAAATACCACGATTGCAATGAGTTCGCTCTTATTTTGGGGATGTATATCTCCTTCGGAGCCGTCTGGAGTTAAGGTAGAGAACATGATCACACTGGAGACAGTGGGATACTGTCGTGATTTGGATTTAAATGATTCACTTCTTGTAGCCGCAGCCGATCAAAATGGTTATGTTGTCTATGCCATAGAATTTAGAAGTGACGGCTCGTTTTCCTATGATGAAATGTATGGTATCGATCCGGAAGATCACGAAGGAGAGGAATTCCAGGGTGGTGAAGTTCAAATTGCCAGCCGATACAACTATTTTTTGCTGATGGATCAGGCAGATGCTCTTTATTATGTGAATTTCACCGATGTTGATTCTATTGGACGTATCCCTTATCCGGGGTCGGAAAATCGTGACTATGTACGGGGTTTTAGTCTTGATGAGGCCGATGATGAAAATCTCCTTCTTTTTACGCTCAACCGGGCCGAAGATGGAAATTCCACATTCATCTCCTCTCGTACGCTTTTATACGTTTACAGCGACGAAACAAAGAAAGTGGATTTCTACTTCGCCGAGTTTGATGCCGTCAGCGGTCTTAATCAGGATGCCGAAAACCTCTACTTGGATGACAGTTTATTGGTAGTGGCAAATTCACAAGTGGGTGTGGCAGTATTTCGTCAGAATAGCGACGGTAGTCTGAATGACAGCACTTTTGCGGTGTATAATATCAGTGGAGGATACGAGGTGCAGTCCGTAATGACTCAAGATGGAGTGATTTTTGCCGGGCTATCCAATGATGGTGGGTGTCATATTGCCCAAATAAACAGCAGTGGCGGAATTGGTTTTGAGACCCAAATTGCGGAAGGTTACACTGTCAATGGCAT
>MDSZ01142067.1_pt1 | contig 32754 bp, 38 predicted proteins | sample 811201 | NCBI WGS metagenome assembly MDSZ01 (sample SAMN05326647, study PRJNA326480) | marine metagenome | isolation source: seawater | place: Indian Ocean: North | collected 2010 | reverse complement strand
GAAGAACGTAAACAAAAAGAATTAGAAGCCAAACGTCAAGCAGAAGAAGAACGTAAACAAAAAGAATTAGAAGCCAAACGTCAAGCAGAAGAAAAACGTTTAAAAAAGAAACTCAAAGAACAACAAAAAGCTGAAGAAAAAAGACAAAAAGAACTCGAAGCAGCTCGCAAAGCTGAGGAAAAACGTTTGAAAAAAGAACTCAAAGAACAACAAAAAGCTGAAGAAAAAAGACAAAAAGAACGCGAAGCAGCACGCAAAGCTGAGGAAAAACGTTTGAAAAAGGAACTCAAAGAACAACAAAAAGCTGAAGAAAAAAAACAAAAAGAACTTGAAGCAGCCAGAAAAGTTGAAGAAAAACGTATACAAAAAGAACTAAAAGAACAACAAAAGGCTGAAGAAAAAAAACAAAAAGAACGCGAAGCAGCGCGTAAGGCCGAGGAAAAACAATTACAAAAAGAATTAAAAGAACAGAGAAAGGCAGAAGAAAAAAAGAAAAGAGAACTTGATAAACTTAGAAAGGCTGAAAAGGAAAGACAAATTAAGGCAGCTAAAGAAGCTAAAAAAATAGAAGAATCAAGAAAAAGAGAAGAATTATCAAAAAAATATTCTGAGGATGAAAAAAATAAAATTATAGAAAAAAAAAAAATAGCTGAGGAAATAAGAAAAAAACAAGAATTAGAAATGAGAAAAATTCAAAAAAAAAAACAAAAAATTGCTGAACAAGAAAGACTTAAGGCTGAAAGGATTCTTCGTAAAGAACAAACAAAAAAAAAAGAACAGCAAAAAAAATTAGCAGAAAAAAGAAGACTTATTAAAGAAAGAGAAATTAGAGAAAAATTAAGAAAAAAACAAATCGAAATTGACAAACAAATTAAACTTCAAAAAATTGTAGAGCAAGAAAGAATTAAAAAAGAAAGGATTAGGAGAAAAGAACTAGAAATTGAATTGTTAGAAAAGAAAAAAATTGAAGCTAAGAGAAGATTGGCAGAACAAAAAAAGGTTAAGGAAGAAAAAAAAGAAAAAGAAATAGCAGAAAGAAAATCAGAATATTTTAAAAAATTAGAAAAAATTGTACCCCCAAAAAGTGAGTCAGATCTATTTCAAAAAAAAGAAATAAGAAAAATAAAAATTATTGACGAAAAAAGTATTAAAGTAGAGAAAGAAAAAAATGAGATTATAGAGGCAAAAAAGAAAGTATTGAAAAAAAACCAAGGGAATATGACTCAAATTACTGTAATAAATAAATCTGATTTATTAAATGAGGAAGAAAGCAAAGTTAAGAATAAAGAACATCATTCAGATATAAAAAAAGATGTTCAAAAGGTAAAAAAGAATATTGAAGAAAAAATAAAAAAAAATGAATTGGCCAAGATTAGGGATCAAGAAATACAAAATAGAAAATATTCATATTTTAAAGATAAAAAAAATACACCCATAATTGAAGAAGACAAGACAAAATTATTTTACGATGAAAATATATTAAAAAAATCATTTTTAAAAAAAGATCAATTTTCAAAAGAATATAAATCAGAGGAAAATAAAAAGAAAATTCCATTAAAAAATTTTTCTGAAGATAATCGTACAGACCAAGCCAGAGAAAATGGTGATTTAATTTCTGCATTAAATTCCCCTTCCTCAGTCATGGAAATTAGAGAGTCAGCTTACAATGAAAAAAAAGAGACTCTTTTTTTTAACGAAAAAGAAGTTGAACTAGGTTTAAAACAAAAAAAAAGGATTAGGGAATATATCAGTACTATTATTGATGAACCAGTAAAAATTATCATAAGTTCTTCCACCCCAAAAGAATCAAAAAAAATTCAAGACGATAAAAAAACATTGAAGACTAGAGCTCTTAATCTAAGAATTTTCTTGATCAACCAAGGAATTTCTCATAATAGAATTTCTATTAAAATCGATAAAAAAAGAAATGTTTCTAAAAACTGGAAAAATGAGCTAATCTTAACCTTTGTAGGTACTTAATGAAAGTAATCGGAAAATATTTTTTAAGAGTTTTTATGTTCTTAGTTTTGATTTCCACAATTATTTTTTTTTACTTTGAACAACTCAAAAGTTTTTATCTAACAAATAGCACATTAAATTCAATTATATTAATTGTTATTGGAGTTGGTATAATTTATGTCACACGTCAATTAATTTTTTTAGTGAACGAGTTAAATTGGTTAAATAAACTTTTAAAGAACAACAAAAATTCTAAATTAAGTGTTAAGTCTCCAAACCTTCTAAAATATCTTGATACGTTTGTAAGAGAACAATCAGGAAGCCTTATTTTTTCTCAGTCATCTCTTAAAACGATCATGGAAAGTTTAGATGGAAGACTTTTAGAAACTAGAGAAATATCCAGATACCTGATTGGTTTATCTGTTTTCTTGGGTTTATTAGGAACATTTTGGGGGCTTCTCGAAACTATAAATTCCGTGGGAATCACTGTGAAAAGCTTAGACTTTTCAGAAGAGACTCAAAAACTTTTTAAAGTTCTAAAGCAAGGTTTAGAAGAACCATTAAGTGGAATGGGAACTGCATTTAGTTCATCTCTTTTTGGTTTAGGAGGGTCATTAATTCTTGGTTTTCTAGACATTCAATCTGGACAAGCACAGAATAGATTTTTTAACGAAGTTGAAGAAAAGCTCTCTCAAAATACTAAATTTCACCTTATAAATATGGATGAAACAGAAAAGAAAAATATACCACCGGCTTATCTTGAATCTCTAATAGAGGTAACCACGGAAAATCTAAAAAAATCCACCTCCGTAATTGATAAACAAAATATTCACCAAGAATCCATTTCTAAATCAATTTTTGAAATAAATAAATTTTTGTCTGAAAGTATTTCATTAAACAAAGAAATTAAAGAAGAAATTAAAGTTCTTTCTAAAACAATAGCAAATATAAGTAAAAAGTAGTGAGGATATCAAGAAAGAATATATATGAAATAAATTATTGGCCTGGCTTCGTTGACGTGCTCGGCACCCTCCTAATTGTTACAATTTTCACAGTTCTAATATCTACAATTACTCAAATTTACTTTAATGACCAACTTGAGGTTAAAAGAGGTGAAATCTCAAGTTTGGATGACGAAATAAAAAAACTGGCAAATCAGCTAGTTATGATAGAAGAGCAGAAAAATAATCTTAAAAAAGAATACAATTTATTAGAAAAAAAAAATCAAAAACTTTTAACAGAGAAAAATCAATTACAAGAATCTTTATCAAAAAATCAGTATGATTTAAAAATGAAACAAAAAGAATTAACTAACATTGTGTCTGAAAGAAGTAAGTTACTTAATGATATTCAAATGAAAAATGAAAATTTGGAGAATTTATCTTTAAAAAATAAAAAAATTGAAATCGATCTATTTGAAATGAATAGAAATGTAAAAAAATTAAATGAAAGATTGAGAGAACTTTCAGTACTTTTAGTTAGAGCAGAAGATAAAGACAAAAAAAATAATATAAAAATTAAAAATCTAGGAGCTAAATTAAATCAAGCTCTCGCAGGAAAACTTCAAGAAATTAGTGAGTATCAATCAATGTTTTTTAAAATGGTAAAGGAGGCTTTAGGGGATAGAGACGATATAATAGTTTCTGGTGATAGATTTATTTTTCCTTCAGAGATTTTTTTTGAGTCTGGCTCTGATATTCTTCAAGACACAGGAAGAGAAAAGTTATTAAATATAGCTAATAGTCTTAAAGATATTGAACAGAGCATTCCCAAAAAAATAGATTGGATTCTTAGAATAGATGGTCATACTGATAAAGTCCCTATAAATAATAACAAGTTTAGATCAAACTGGCACTTGTCAAGTTCACGTGCAATTAATATTGTTAAATTTTTAATAGATCAAGGGATTCCACCCAATAGAATGGTAGCTGCTGGTTTTGGTGAGTATTCTCCACTAACAAAAGAGGAGACTCTTAAGGCGTACGAAAAAAATAGAAGAATTGAAATAAAATTAACTACCAGATGACTTTAAAATTTTAAGTCTTCTTAATATTTTTTTTTCCATAGACCAAAAATATCTGAACTCTCCAAATATTGTCCCAACTATTATCAACAAAATTTGATATAGAGGAAAAATTATTAAAATTCTCATTATCCAATAAAAAACTCCCCCCACCTCATCAGGAAAAAAAAATTGCACAACATATTCTCCAATAACAACAGACAATGAGCCAGTGATTGCAAAAACAATAAAAATTATTGATAATCTTAAAAGGCTTTCAACTTTAAATAGTTTTAAAATTTTATTCATCATATCAGTGTAGTAAATTCCTTTTCAAGTTGTTCGAAAAGCTTAATTGAATCATCTCTTGTACTTATCCATTGAGAGGATTTATCTTCTTTCTTAAATTTAAAGTGATGCGCTCCACTGACTGGCGAAGACATCCAAATCTGAAAAGATGGCGTATGAATACTCAAAATATATTTAAGCTTTTTTGCTTCAATAACCAAATTTTCTTCTTCAAAATCAACATCTATATCTTGGTATTTCTCTTCAATAAGGTTAAATATATACTCAAAAGCTTGTTTTGCTTGATTTTTAAAGTCTTCAATCACAGGTTTATAAATTAATGTTAATACTTGCAAATTAAATTTAATGGTTATATAAAACGAGTCAAGAATTATGAAAAAAGAAATACATCCAGATTACCATAAAATTAAAGTTCAGTTAACTGATGGAACCGTTTTTGAAACTAGATCAACTTACGGAAAAGAGGGTGATTTGCTTAAACTTGATATTGATCCAACTTCTCACCCAGCTTGGACAGGTGAAGCTTCAAAAATTCTTGATTCGGATGGGCAAGTTGCAAAATTTCAAAAAAAATTCAAGAATTTAGGTTTTAAATAATAGTCTTTTATGAGGGCTGTTCATTTTTGTCATCCCGGAGGACCTGATGTTTTAAAGATTGTTGAAGAAACAGTGCCAAACATTGAGGAAAATGAAGTTTTAATAAAAGTTAAAGCAGCTGGAATTAACAGGCCTGATATTGTTCAGCGAGAGGGAAATTACCCGGCACCAAAGGGCCATTCAAAAATACTTGGTTTGGAAGTATCAGGAATTGTAGAAAAGATTGGTAAAAAAGTTAAAAAATTTTCAATTGGAGATAAAGTTGCAGCTTTAGTTAATGGTGGTGGATATGCTGAATACTGTAAAGCAAATGAAAAAGTAACATTTAAAATCCCTAAAAATGTTTCTTTTGATGAAGCCGCTTGTATTCCCGAGTGTTTTTTTACAGCATGGTCAAATATAGTTAACAGGGGCGGCTTAAAAAAGAAACAGAAAGTTTTGATTCATGGTGGAACAAGTGGTATAGGCTTAGCATCAATACAAATAGCAAAGCTTTTTGACTCTATAATTTTTACTACAGTCGGAAATCAGGAAAAAGTAAATTTTTGTAAAAACCTAGGTATTGACAAAATAATTAATTATAAGAAGCAAGATTTTTTTGATTTTATAAAAAACCAAAATATTGGAGGAATTGATGTAATTTTAGATTACATAGGAGGCGATTATGTTTCAAAAAATGTTAATTTGTTAAATTTTGATGGTAAACTGATAAATATTGGTTTTCAAAATGGATCAAAAGTTGAGTTGAATTTAATGAAAGTTATGCTAAAAAGATTAATTATAACTGGTTCTACTTTAAGAGTAAGAGATTTTAATTTTAAAGAAAAAATTCTTATAAGTCTTAAAAAAAATGTTTTTCCCTTAATTGAAAACGGAAAAATAAAGATTTTTATTGACTCAGTTTTTAAATTAGATGATGTTGTAAAAGCACATAAAAGATTAGATCAAGGTAAACACATAGGAAAAATTGTTCTTAAGATAGCTTAAATATGAGAAAACCATTAATGCCCAAAGCCACAGCGTGCTGGCTCATTGAAAACACGACTTTGTCATTTAAACAAATCTCAGAATTTGTAGGTCTACATTTACTTGAGATTCAAGCAATTGCAGATGGTGAAGTATCCATTGGAATGCTTCCAAGAAACCCTGTAGAAAATGGTGAACTTACGGAAGATGAAATTAAAAAATGTGAAAAAAATGAAAAAAAATCATTACAAATTAAAATTTCTGATATTCCACTTCCACAATCTAAAACTAAAGGAGCTAGATATACCCCTCTATCCAAAAGAGCTGATAAACCAAATGGTATATATTGGTTGGTTAAAAACTTTCCAGAAATCCCAGATTCAAAAATCTGCAAAATTATTGGTACAACAAAAAAAACTGTTCAATCCATTAAAGATAGATCATATTGGAACATACAGAATTTGCGTGCATTAAACCCAACGGATCTTGGGTTATGTTCAAGAGATGAATTAGAGAAGGTTATTCAAAAATACAAAAGTGATGGGAATCAGTAATTTAACTTTTTCAACCTAAATAATTGATCTCTAATTCTAAGTTTCTTCTTCTTTAATTCATTGACAGCTAAATCATCAATACCAAGTGAACTGGTTGCTTTGTTGAGCAAATTTTCAAATTGTTTGTGTTTGGATGCCAATGACTCAATTTTTTTTTGCTTAAATGCAAGTCTATCCATATAATTATGTTATTATGTTTTAAAAAATTTATCTACTGATTTTTAAGAATGTCAAAAAAAATATTAGTTTCAGTTGTAATGGGAAGTCAGTCAGACTGGAAAACACTTATAAATTGTCAATTAATTTTTAATAAATTGAGTATTTCATATGAAAAAAAAATAATATCTGCGCACAGAACACCAGAGAGACTCTACAAATATGCAAAAAATTTATCCAAAAATAACATTCAGGTAGTAATAGCTGGAGCAGGTGGAGCAGCTCATCTTCCAGGGATGATAGCTGCGCTTACTCACATTCCAGTACTTGGCGTACCTGTTGAGTCTAAAACACTTAAGGGAATAGATAGTTTGCTTTCAATAGTACAAATGCCTGCTGGTATTCCTGTTCCTACCTTAGCAATTGGAAAAGCTGGTGCAATAAATGCTGCATTGGCAGCAGCTTCAATTCTGAGTAATACAAATAAAGAAATTAAAAAAAAACTCCTAGTTTTTCGAAGAAATCAAACAAAATCAGTAGGAAAAAGTCCAAAAAATGATTAAGAAAAAATTGGGTATTCTTGGTGGAGGACAACTTGGAATGTTTATTTGTCAAGCGGCAAAAAAATATAAAATTGATACTATTGTTTTTTCAAATAGTAAGAAATTTAGTGCTAAAAAATTTTGTGATTCTTTTTTTATTGGTGACTTTAATGATGAAAAAACATTAAAAAAATTTATTAATTCATGCGATTTCATCACAATTGAAACAGAAAATATTCCTAAAGAGATTTTAAAGAAGATAGAATATAAAAAAAAATTATTTCCTTCAGCATGCGTTGTAGAAATTGCACAAAATAGATTAAAAGAAAAAAAATTTTTAAATTCAATTGATGGGGTCAATACAGTCAAATATAAACAAGTTACAAATTTAAAAAACCTCAAAAACTCTCTTAAAGAATTCAATAATCAAGCAATTTTAAAATCATGTGAAATGGGTTACGATGGAAAAGGTCAATACATTGTGGATTCAAAAAACGTTGATGATTTTAGAGAAATAAACTTTAAAAAATATATTCTTGAGGAAATAATAGATTTTAAAAAAGAAATATCAATTATTGTTTGTTGTACAAAAAATAATACAATTACCTATCCACCTGTAGAAAATTTTCATACAAAATCTATTTTACGCGAAACTACTTATCCTGCTAAAATAAGCGAAGAAGTAAAAAAAAAATCAATCATCATTTCTAAAAGAATTGCAAAAGAACTCAAATTGGTGGGTATCCTCGCAGTTGAAATGTTTCTTCTTAAAAACGATGAGATACTAATAAATGAACTTGCACCTAGACCTCATAACTCAGGTCACTGGACAATTGATTACTGCAAATTTAGTCAGTTTGAAAATCTTATTTTATCGATTTTTCAAAACTTTGTAAAAGAGCCAAACCCTACAACAAATTGTAAAATGGTTAACGTTATTGGAGATGAATATAAAAAAAAGAATGATTTTAAAAAAAAATTTAAATTTTATGACTATTTTAAAGATGAAATTAAAGATTCAAGGAAAATGGGTCACTACACTCTTAAGAATTGATCCTATCCTTAATTTTTTTTTTAAATTTTCCAAAACCTAAAACTAAGTCAATTTGTTTTTTTAAAAATTTTTTCGTATTTTCTAAATTTAGAGATCTATCAAAGATATAAAAGGAAAATGTTAAAGCATAAATTTTCATCAAAATGAATCTTTTTGTGTAATAGTTATAATCTGTTGATCTGTCTCCAGATAGATACCATATTTCATCAGCAATTTTGAAAAGAAGCTTAGAAGAATTAAGTATCATAAAGGGTTTTACTGATTCTTTAAAAAACTTAAATTTATCAAGAAGTTCATTGAATATTTCCAACCTTCTTATTACAAAAAACTGGATTTTTTCATTAATTTTAAAATTTTTAAAGTTACTTGGTCTTTTTTCTTTGCGAATTCTTTCATTAATAATCTCGTTGACCTCCATTATTAAGGATAAAAAACCATCTGGAAAAAATTCTGTTTTTATTCTGTTTAATTCATTTGGATTAATTTTCATTTGACCAATTGTTTCTACTATTGCTTTTTCCAAATCATTTATTTTTAAAAAGTTTTTGAGTAGTTTCAAAAAAAACCTTTTTTTATCTATTACTAATTTTCTCATTTTCTTAAAAATTGAGTTTACATTATTAATTTTTCTTATATAAATATACTTCAATATGAAGGAGAATCAAAATAATAAGAGTTCAAGTACGAGATAATAATCTAGAAAAAGCCATAAGAGCTATGAAAAAAAAGCTCCAAAGAGAAGGTATTTTCAAAGAAATGAAACAAAGAAGAGCTTACGAAAAGCCTTCTGAAAAAAAAGCAAGATTGACAAACGAATCTACAAGACGCTTCAAAAAAATGTTAAGAAAAAGAATAGAGATCCAAGGTTATTAATTTTGGACAGATTTTTTTAATTATCTACCTTATTTCACAAAAAATTACATAAGTTTATATTTACTATCCTAAACCCTTAATGATATCTTCAACCATTTTTTTTGCATCTGAAAATAACATCATTGTGTTATCCCTAAAAAAAAGTTCATTATCAACACCAGCATATCCAGAGGCCATTGACCTTTTAACAAAAAGAACTGTTCCAGCGTTTTCTACATCTAAGATTGGCATACCATAGATCGGACTACTTTTATCGGTTTTTGCTGCAGGATTAGTTATGTCATTCGCACCAATTACGAACGCTGCATCAGCGTTAGAAAATTCACTATTAATTTCCTCTAGTTCAAATACCTCATCATAAGGAACATTAGCCTCTGCTAACAAAACATTCATATGGCCTGGCATTCTGCCAGCAACCGGGTGAATAGCAAACTTAATTGTCACTCCATTTTTTTTTAATATTTCACACATTTCTCTTAGGGCATGTTGAGCTTGTGCGACAGCCATTCCATATCCGGGAACAATTATGACACTATTAGCATTAGACATAATAAATGCAGCATCATCAGGGCTTCCTGTTTTAACAGTTTTACCTTCGTTTTTATTAACATTAGCCCCTTCTTCAACTCCAAAACCTCCAAGAATTACACTGATAAATGACCTATTCATTCCTTTACACATAATGTAACTAAGAATCGCTCCAGACGCCCCAACAAGTGAACCAACAATAATTAATAAGTGATTCGAGAGTGTAAAACCTATTCCTGCAGCAGCCCAACCAGAGTAAGAATTAAGCATTGAAACAACTACAGGCATATCAGCGCCTCCAATTGGAATAATCAACAGAACTCCAAGCAAAAATGATAAAGTTACAATAATCCAGAAAATATTAATTGTTGAGTCGATTGTAAATAAAACAGTTAGAACAATCAGGGATAAAAAAATAATTAGATTTAGGAAGTGTTGACCAAAAAAAGTAGTTGGTGCCCCACTGACTAACCCTTGTAATTTCAGGAACGCAATTATTGAACCTGTAAATGTTATAGCTCCAATGGCAACTCCAATAGACATTTCAATTAAACTAGAGGTGAATATTTGATTATTTGAATCAACAATTCCGTAACTCTCCGGTGAATAAAAAGCACTAGTTGCAACAAAAACAGCGGCAAGCCCTACCAAAGAATGAAATGCTGCCACTAATTGAGGTAAAGCTGTCATCTCAATTTTTAAAGCTATATAAGTTCCTAAGGCACCTCCAATCAAAATACCAATAATTATCATTTCATATGATAGAACGTTCGGGTTAAAGAGAGTTGTGATTATTGCTATTGTCATACCAATAATACCCATTATATTTCCATTTCTGGCAGACTCAGGGTGGGAAAGCCCTTTAAGTGCGAGAATGAAAAATATTGCTGATATTAAGTAACTAATTGCAGTAAGATTTTCACTCATTTGTTATCTTTCTTTTTTTCTTTTTTTTTGAACATTGATAACATTCTATGTGAAACAACAAACCCACCAAAAATGTTGATAGAAGCTAACACTATTGCAAAAAAACCCATAATTGAGGAAAAATTTATTTCTTCAGGTCCAGCAGCAATTAGTGCACCAACAATTATTACACTGGAAATTGCATTTGTAACGGCCATTAACGGTGAATGTAAAGCTGAGGTCACTCCCCATATGACGTAGTAACCAATTATGCATGCAAGCACAAAAATCATCAGTAAATTTATAATAGGATCAATATTTTCCATTTAACACCTAACCTTTAATATTATTAATTACGCAAGTTTCTTTAACGACCTCATCATTCCAATTTAAACCAATAAATTTTCCTGATTCACAGGAGTTCATTAAAAAGTTGATAACATTTTTTGAAAACAATCTTGATGCATCTTGAGATACTGTTGATGGCAAATTTTTAGGTCCGACAATTCTCTTTGATTTATAGTTTACAATTTCACCATATTTTGAAAGTTCGCAATTACCTCCAAATTCTGAAGCTATATCAATTATAATACTCCCAACTTTCATACTATCTACCATTTTTTTTGAAATTATCTTAGGTGCTGGCTTACCTGGAATAAGTGCTGTAGTAACAACTATATCCATTTTTTTTAAATTCTCCTCAAGAAGTTTCGCTTGTTTTTTTTTATAGCTGGCTGACATCTCTTTAGCATATCCTGAAGCTGTTTCTCCAGAACCTTGTGATTCATCTACACTGATAAATTTAGCTCCTAGGCTTTCGACTTGTTCCTTTGTCGAGGCTCGAACATCAAAAGATGAAACAACTGCGCCAAGACGCTTAGCAGTTGCAATAGCCTGAAGTCCGGCAACTCCAGCTCCGATGACCAATACTTTAGCTGGTGCCACTGTCCCAGCAGAGGTCATCATTAAAGGGAAAGCTTTATTAAATAAGCTTGCTGCATCTATTACAGCCTTGTAGCCTGATAAATTACTTTGAGAAGACAATACATCCATACTCTGTGCCCTGGAAATTCTTGGCATTTTTTCAAGTGCGAACACATTAACATCCAACTTTTTTAAAGATATAAATTCAGACTTAAACTTATTTTCATAAACAAGAGTAATAATATTGCAACCTTTTAAAAATTTAAATTCATCTATTTTTTTATACTTTGATGGCCTCTGCACTTTGATAACAAAGTCAGCTTTTGAATAAAGTTCATTTAGATTTTGAACTATTTTTGCTCCGTTTTTTTTGTAATCATCATTTGTGTATGATGAAGACATACCAGCATCAGCTTCCACAAACACTTTGAACCCCATTTTTACAAGTGAGGCAAGGCAATCTGGAGTAATGCTTACTCTATCTTCATCAGAAAAATTTTCTCTAGGCACTACTAATTTCATCGACACAATCTATCCTAATTTTTCAAGATCATCCATTAAATTTTTAATTAAATCCATACCAAGTTGCCAAAAATTTTTATTTTTTGGATCTAAATTAAACTTTTTAAGATGATTTTTATAAGAAATAGAACCACCAGATTTTAACAAACTAAAATATTTTTCATTAAATTCTTTTTCACCATTTTCATATTTAGAATAAAGCGAATTAACCAAACAATCACCAAAAGCATAAGCATAAACATAAAATGGCGAATGAATAAAATGAGGAATATATGCCCAAAAGTACTTATAATCATTAGTCAAATTAACATATTTACCTAATGATTCCTTCTGAGTTCTCATCCAAATCTCAGAAATTTTTTCATCTGATAATTCAGATTGTGATCTTTCGAAATGAAGTTCTCTTTCAAATTTAAAAAATGCAATCTGACGAAAAACTGTATTTAACATATCCTCTATCTTTGATCTTAATAAAAACTTCTTTTCCGAAACTGTTTTTGATTTTTGTAATAGTGACTTAAATGTTAACATTTCCCCAAAAACGCTCGCTGTCTCAGCTAATGTTAAAGGAGTATCTGCCAACAAAACACCATTTCTATTTGCTAAGTATTGGTGAATTCCGTGACCTAATTCATGGGCTAATGTCATCACATCTCTAATTTTTCCCTGAAAATTTAACAAAATCTTAGGGTTACAACTTGGAACAGTTGGATGTGAAAATGCTCCAGAAGTTTTACCCTTAGAAATCTTGGCATCAATCCATGACTCATCAAAGAAAAGTTTGACAATTTTACCAAATCTTTTATCAAAATCAGAATAAGATGAAATTACTATTTCTTTCGCTTCTAACCAATTAATTTTAGTTTCATTGCATCCTGGATATGGAGCATTCCTATCCCAGAAATTTAATTTAGATCCTTCAAAATACTTTGATTTATATCTGTAATATCTATGACAGATTGATTGATAATTATCTGTGGTTGTTTGAACCAATGAATCTATATCAGATTTATCTATCTGATTATTTAAGTGTCTAGATGATTCAGAATATTTAAACCCCCTAATTTTTTTTTCAATATCAAGATCTTTAGAAATAGTATTAAAAATAAAGGAAAAACTGTGAATATTTTCCTTTAATGTTTTTCCGAAAACAAGTGCAGCATCCTTCCTTACGCTTTTTTTGGGAGAGCTTAATAACCCAAGGATTTGCGTTTCTGTTAAACTTTTCCCATTAAATTTAAACTTTAGTCTTGTCATTGTTTGATCAAAAAACCTTATCCATGCGGAGGAGCTAGTTACTGACTTTTCAATGAGGAGCTTTTCTATGGCCTCTGATTTTTGAAATTTCCTAAATTTTTTGTGGTTTATAATCCAGTTTTCATACTTTGTATTTTTGAAAACTGAAATTTTTTTCTCATTTAATTTGTTAAGTTCAATTCCAAAGAAAATAACATCTTTATAAATTTCTAATACAGTTTCTTCTATAAACTGGAAAAACTTAGATCTTTCTTTATCAAGTTGATCGGTACAGTAAACTAGGTAAGCGTAACTTTTGAGTTTTTGACTAATTTCCTCTATCTCTTCATAATCCTCAATACTAGAAACCAACTTATTTCCTCTAAGTAGATTAAGGTTACCTTTATAATTTTTTGTGAACTTGTTAACCTTTTTTTTTAATAGTTCAATATCATTAATAACGCTCTTATCTTTTAAAGAGGGGTAAAATTCGCTAAGATTCCAACTAGGTAAATTCATATTCGTAAATATAGGGATTTTATAATATTAGAAATGACAAAAAAAATCGAAATTTCAAGTATTTTAAATAATTCAGATAGTCTGGTTGACCTTTTCAATATAAGAGTTAACAGAAATCCAAATAAGAAGGTATTTTTCAAAAAACAAAATGGACAGTGGTTCCCTCAAAGTTTTTCACAGACTGATATCAATATTAAAAAAATAAGGAATTTTTTTTTTAAAAAAAATCTCCGAAAAGGTGATAGAGTTTTTTTACTATCTACCAATAGAATCGAATGGGTAGAATTTGACATTGCTATTATGTCATTAGGTGCTGTAACAGTTCCAAGTTTTGTTACAAATAATCTTAGTGATAATAAATTCATCATAAATGATTGCAAACCAAAGTTTATAATTTTGGAAAACGAAAAAGTATTTAAAAAAAATAAAAGTATTTTAAAAAATAATAATAATAAGATTATATTAATTGAATCCTCTGAAAAATTCAAAAATTACGAAAGTATTTTGAAGAACTTCAAAACTTTTGACAAAAAAATAAAAATTAGCTCAAAAGATATTTCTTCGATAATTTATACATCTGGAACAACAGGAAACCCAAAGGGAGTTATACTATCTCATCAATCAATTATGCATAATCTATTAGGAGCTCTTGACATAATGGATGAATTTTTAATTGATAATGAGAGATTTATTTCATTTCTTCCACTATCTCATTCTTATGAAAGAATGGCTGGTTTATATTTTCCAATTTTAATTGGTGCTGAGATTTTTTTTTGTACATCAATGGAAAAATTATTAAATGAAATCAAAGAAACTAGGCCAACAATATTATCTGCAGTTCCAAGGCTCTATGAAGGTATTTTTAAAAAATTAAAAACTCAACATAAAAATTCAAACTCTATAATTTCTTTTTTTTTTAAAAGAGTTTTTATTTACGCAAGTAATAAAGCCAAGAAATTAAATCTGGTAGATTTGCTTTTAGCCAAAATTTTTATCCAACTAATATTAAAAAATAAACTAAGGAAAAGTTTTGGAGGTAAAATCAAAGTTTTTATTTCTGGGGGCGCAGCTTTAAACCCAGAAATCGGGATTTTTTTTAATAAGGTTGGCTTACCTCTCTTGCAAGGTTATGGACAAACAGAGGCCTCGCCATTGATAAGTTGCAACAAAAAACTTTTGAATAATCCCAAAACCGTAGGAACACCAGTAAGAGAGGTTGAGGTTAAAATTTCAAAAAAAAGAGAAATACTTGTAAGAGGAAAGAACCTAATGCTTGGATATTGGAAAAAGTCAGATTTAACAAAAAAAACTATAGTTGATGGTTGGTTACATACCGGTGATTTGGGGTATCTCGATAACAAAGGAAGAATAGTAATAGATGGAAGAAAAAAAGATTTAATTGTGACTTCTGGAGGAGACAATATTTCTGCACAACGCATAGAATATATTTTAATGAGTTATAATGAAATTTCTCAAGCCTTAATTTTTGGTGATAATCGTCCCTTTCTTATTGCTCTTATTGAATTAGCACAAGGATATTCAATCAATGATATCAAAAACATTATTAATGAAGTCAATACTGAACTAAATTCTATTGAAAGAATAAGAAAATATTTAATTTTAGACAATGAACTCACTTATGAAAAAGGTTTTATGACTCAAACTTTGAAGATAAAAAGAAAAAAAGTATTCGATCATTACAAAAAAAAAATTGATAAGCTTTATGGGATTTTATAATACTTTTTATACCATGAGATAAATTTCGGAATTCCAACAGTAATTTTAATTTTTGGTTTAAACTTTAAATCTTTTTGGCTCTCCGATATGTTAGCAAAAGTGGCAGTCACGTCTCCAGGCTGAAGAGGTAGTAATTTTTTTTTTGCATTTTTACCTAAATTATCCTCTATTAATTTAATAAACTCAAGAAGCAACTCTGACTTACTATTTCCCAAATTATATATTTTATGGAATTGCTTGGGGTTAAATTTTATAGCACCATATATTCCTGAAACAATATCATCAACAAAAGTAAAATCTCTCTTCATTTTACCAAAATTGAAGATTTGAATTGGTTTATTTTCTAAAATATTTTTTGTAAATATAAAAGTTGCCATATCTGGGCGTCCCCATGGACCATAAACTGTAAAAAAACGAAGTCCAATGGACTTAATTTTATACAATTTCGAATAATATTCGGCTATTAATTCCGTAGATTTTTTTGAAGCTGCATATAAAGATATTGGATTATCAACTCTGTGTTTCACTGAAAAAGGTAGAACTTTATTACCTCCATAGACTGAAGAAGAGCTTGCGTATATGAATTTTTTTACATTTAACTTTCTTGCTAACTCGAATAAATTTACCTGCCCAAGAATGTTGGATTTAATATAAACATATGGGTTTTCTAATGAATGTCTAACCCCAGCTTGGGCTGCAAGGTTAATGATGATGTCTATTTTTTTTTTTTTAAAATAATCAATAAGCTGAGGACTTTCTATTTTTTTTTTAAGAAAAGAAAATTTTTTGTAAACTTTTAGCTCAGCTAGTCTAGATCTTTTGAGTTTTACATCATAATAATTATTTAAGTCATCAACACCAAAGACCATATGATTTTTCTTCAGTAATAAAACAGAAATGTGAAAACCAATAAAACCTGCGGCACCGGTGATTAAAAAATTCATCTACTCAATTGGTTTTTGAAATTTTTTTTTCCATTCAGAATAATTCATTCCATAAATCTCTGACCTAACTTCTTCGTAGTCTAATGTGATATTTTTTTTTTTTGCTTCTTCAACCATCCATTTTGATAAACAGTTTCTGCAAAAACCAGCTAGATTCATTAAATCTATATTCTGAAGATCAGTGTTATTTTGAAGGTGGTTTACTAATCTTTGAAATGTAGCAGCCTGCAAACTTCTTTTTATGTCATTATCAATCATTTATTAATTCCTCAAATATATCTTTAAATAACTTAACATATTTTTTAATTCCTTTTTGATCACAAATCAAATCGTTTCTTATTTCTAAAGAAATATTATCTAATTGAGCATTTTTTGAATGTCTATCTAAAGTATAGTTATAAAAAAAACCTGAATAAGGAAAATTTCTTGCAAAATAGACTTGTTTTTCAGCTAACCTTTTTTGTATCTTTAAAAGTAAGTTTATATTTTTATTAAATAGCAATCCAATTTCTATCCCTCTTTCACAAAAGCCAATTTTTTTGTTAAATGAGTGAATAGCTATAAGTTTAACTTTTTTATACTGAGACAATTTTTTGTTAATAAATTCACCCAGATGACAATGGTATATATTATAAAAGTTTTCTATTCTTTTTCTTTTTTCATCAAAGGATAGATTTTCATTACCTGGAATCTTTTGTCCCCAAGAATTTGAAACTATGATATCTTCGGAATTCACATTTCTATTCGGATCAATTACTAGTCTAGAAAAATTAGAAATAAAACAGCTTTGTTTCAATAATCTACTAATCTCTAAACAAAAATTTTTTACACCAATATCCCAGGAAATATGTGATTTTAATGCTATTTTATCTAAACCAAGATTGTTGAATGAAATTGGAATATTATTAGAAGCATGATCACATATAAAGATTATATGATTTTTTTTTTTTTTATTATCAAACTCATTTATTGCAAAAACTTTATTCATAATTAAAGATAACATTTTTGTTTAAGTTAATTATAATATCAATAATCTATATTATGTTGAGAAAAAGAAATACGAAGATTATTGCAACGCTGGGACCTAGTTCTTCATCACCTTTGAAAATTCATTCATTATTTCAGTCAGGTGCAGATATTTTTAGACTAAATTTTAGTCATGGTTCGCATGAGGATCATAGAAAAACTGTATTTCATATAAGACAATATGAAAAAAGATTAGGAAGACCAATAGCAATTTTAGGTGATTTACAAGGACCAAAATTAAGAATTGGTACGTTTAAAAAAAATCATATTTTTTTAAAAAATAATCAAAAATTTACTTTAGACCTTAATCCAAAAGAAGGAGATAATAAAAGAGTTTTTTTGCCTCATAAAGAAATTTTTAGATCAGTAAAAAAAAATAATAAAATTCTAATAGACGACGGAAAGATTATACTAAACATTGAAAAAATTGCTTCCGATCAGATAATTACTGAAGTGATAATTGGTGGTAAAATCTCAAATAGGAAGGGATTAAATATTCCTGAGACATTTATTAAAATGTCATCTTTAACCGAAAAGGATATTAGAGATTTACAACTATGTCTTGATTTAAGTCTTGACTATATTGCTCTTTCTTTTGTTCAAAAAGCAAAAGACATAACTAACTTAAAAAAATACGTTGGTAAACAAACTGGAATAATGGCTAAATTTGAAAAACCATTGGCAATAAAAAAAATGTCAGAAATTCTTAATGAATGTGATGCCGCAATGGTTGCAAGGGGTGATTTAGGGGTTGAAATGCCACCTGAAGAAGTTCCCATCATCCAAAAAAGGATTGTTCAATCATGCAGAGATCTTGGTATTCCAGTTGTTGTAGCAACACAAATGCTTGATTCGATGGTAAGTTCCCCTTCTCCTACTAGGGCTGAAGCTTCAGATGTTGCAACTGCCGTATTTGATGCTGCCGACTGTTTAATGTTATCAGCTGAGACTGCCTCAGGAAAATTTCCAGTAGAATCAGTTCAAATAATGGACAGAATTATTAGAGGCGTAGAAAATGATATTTCTTATAGACAAATACTAGAAAGTAAAAAAATTAAACTTCAAGAAACAACGTCTGATGCAATAAGTTCAGCAGCTTCTCAAGTTGTTAAAACAGTTTCAGCTAAAGCTATTTTTACTTACACTAGGTCAGGTGCAACAGCAAAAAGAGCAGCGAGAGAGCGTCCAACTGTCCCAATTATTGGTTTGTCCCCTGAAAGAATTACAGCAAGACAACTTGCTCTTATTTGGGGGGTGCATACAATACATGCACTTGAACCCAAAAGTTTTTCAGGGATGATTGACAATGCTTGCTCCTTAGCCAAGAAAGAAGGTATTGTTAAAAAGGGAGATTATGTGGTTATAACGGCGGGTGCACCAATAGGAGTTTCAGGATCTACGAATAATTTGAGAATAGCAAAGATTAGTTAACCTTGCCTTGCTTTAAATCTAGAGTCAGTTTTATTTATGACATACAATCTGCCTCTTCGTTTAACAACCCTGCAGTCTCTATGTCTTAACTTTGCTGACTTAATTGATCTTAAAACCTTCATAATAATAGGTAAAATAAATAATTCTAAAAATTTGTCAATTAGAGAAAATATATTAATATCTTGAAATGTTAAAAAAGTTAGCAAATTTTTTAAATTTTATAATTAAAAAATCTGGGAATTTCAGTTCCATATTAATTTTAATTCTTATAATTTTGGTATCTGTCTCTGTTATTTTAAGATATGCCTTTTCAATAGGATTCATTTGGCTTCAAGATCTATATATATGGATTCACGCAATTTTTATTCTTCTTGGGTTGTCATATACACTCAGTTCAAATGAGCATGTTAGAATTGACTTAATTTACAGGTTTTTAATAGAACAGAAAAAAAAAAAAATAAACTTGCTAGGCGCTATACTTTTTGGATTACCTTTTAGTTTGATTCTTATTTTTAACGGCTATGATTATTTTTACAGATCTCTTTTGTTAAATGAAAGCTCAAAAGAGACTGGAGGGTTGCCTTTTATTTTCATACTTAAATTTTTTATTTTTTTTGCTGGAATTCTTATATTACTTGAGCTTTTAAAACAAATTTTAAATTTTTTTAAAAATAATGTTTGATATCTTTTCTCATGAATTTTTTTCACTTTTGCTTTTTCTACTTTTAGCAATTTTTTTAATTGCCGGTTATCCTGTAGCATTAACTTTAGCTGGAACAGCAATTTTGGTTGCTTTTTTAGGTTATTTAGTTGATTTATTTCCTTTAGTTCTTCTTAACGTATTGCCAAATAGAATCTTTGGAATTATCACCAATGAAACTTTAATAGCTGTTCCTTTATTTATTTTTATGGGAGTAATGTTAGAAAAATCAGGTATAGCAAATATGCTTTTAGAAAGTATGGCAAAACTATGGGGAAACATTCGTGGTGGATTAGTTTATTCTATTTTAATTGTTGGTGTATTAATGGCAGCCTCAACGGGAATTGTTGGTGCTACTGTTGTAACTATGGGAATTTTAAGTCTTCCTTTAATGATAGAGCTTAATTATAACAAAAAAATTTCTGCTGGTATAATTTGTGCTAGTGGAACTCTTGGCCAGATTATACCACCATCTATTGTTTTAGTTTTACTAGCTGATATTTTTCAGGGTGCAAACGAAGAGGCTGCTCAAATTTCTGGAAATCTAGCCCCGAATCCAGTAAGTAGTGTTGATCTATTTGCTGGTGCAATCTTCCCAGGATTAATTTTAGTTATATTTTATGCACTTTGGATAATGATATGTTCATTTTATAAACCTAAAAATTTCCCTGCAATAAAACTAAATAAAAAAGCAATTAATTTTAAAGAAGTTGTAAGTGTAATTTTTCCTCCTATTTTCCTAATTTTTTTAGTTTTAGGTTCAATTCTTTTTGGAATTGCAACTCCCACTGAGTCTGCATCACTAGGTGCTTTGGGAGCAATAATAATTTCTATAGTTAAAAAAAAAGTTAATTTTAAAATTTTGAGCTCTGTGTGTATTGAATCCTTAAAAATAAATTCTATGGTTTTTTTTATTTTAATTGGTGCATCTTTATTTTCTTTAGTCTTTCGAGGATTTGGTGGAGACCTAATTGTAGAAAACTTCCTTACTGATATTCCAGGAGCAAAGGTTAACTCTCTTATATTAGTTATGATTACGATTTTCTTGTTAGGTTTTTTCTTAGATTTTTTTCAAATTGTATTTGTTATAGTCCCTATAGTAGGACCATCTTTAATATCTATGGGTTACGACCCTATTTGGCTGGCACTAATGTTTGCAATAAATCTACAAACAAGTTTTTTGACTCCTCCTTTTGGTTTTGCTTTATTTTATTTAAGAGGTGTGGCTCCAAAAAAAATCAAAACAGGTGACATTTATTTAGGTGTTATACCATTTATTATACTTCAAGTAGTTTTACTTGTTATTCTTTATCAATATCCAGAAATTATTTTGTGGCTTCCCAGCAAGCTATAACTCAGTTCTTGATTCTAAAAAACTCTTTTCAGAATAATTAGACCAAAAAATAAATAGTTTTCTGTATTTAATTATATTTTCATATATCTTTTTTCCTAAATTATCTTTTTGGGCATAATCATCCACAACTTCATTTGACCTTTTTCTTAAAACATTAAGAAGATCATTTGGGTATTTTACGAAATCAACACTGAACTCGTCATTTAATCTTTTAATTGCAAAACTATTCCTAGCAAAAAATTCAGATGCAATTGCTGTATTTGACTTCATACAACAAGTTTCAACAAGTCTCTTAAGATCATTGTTAAGTAAATTCCAGTACTTAAGATTGATAAAAGACTCTAAACATGTTCCTGGCTCGTGCCAACCAGGGTAATAATAATATTTACAAACTTTATGTAAACCTTTACCTAAGTCAGCTGCTGGTCCTATCCATTCTGTTCCATCAATAGTTCCTGAGGAAATTGCAGGAACAACATCTGGGCCAGGAAGAAGAACAACATTTGTACCAAAACTTTTAAGAACTTCACCGCCAAGTCCAGGCATTCTAAATTTTAATCCTTTAAAGTCAGATGGTGTTAATATTTTTTTATTGAACCATCCACCCATTTGGTTGCCGGTATTACCTGCAGGAAAAAATTTTAAATTAAATTGATTATAAACTTCGTCTGCAAGTTTAATTCCATCACCATTATAAAACCAAGAACTCATCTCCTGAAAATTCATCCCAAATGGAATTCCAGATAATAGTGATATTGATGGTGATTTTCCTGCCCAATAATAAGGAGAACCAAAACCCATTTGGCAAGTACCACTTTGAACTACATCAAAGGACTCAAAGGCACTAACCAACTCATTAGCATGAAAAAGTCTTATGTTTAGCTCTCCATTTGAAATTCTTGTTATTTCGTCACAAATTTTTGAAAAAGCTCTTCCAAGGATTCCAGCTTTATCAAACGCGGATACCGCAACCCATGTATGTTTTTTCTTTGATGTCACTATGTTTGGAAAAAAAAGAGAGCTTGCAAGTGCAGAACCAGTTAGCCCAAGTTTAATTGATTTTTTTATAAAATTTCTTTTTTTCATTTTTTGCATTGGTGGGCGGAACAGGGATCGAACCTGCGACCTATTGCGTGTCGAGCAATTGCTCTCCCAGCTGAGCTATCCGCCCTCCCGGTAAACAAATATACAATTAAAATACAACACCAACAATAGAAAATGGCATATTAATTGCTGTGAAATATTATGTTACAAATAATTAGAACAGGTTTAGACGCTTCAAATAAGGATCTTGCAGTTATTTCTAATAATATTGCAAATGCAGGAACCACTGGGTTTAAAAGAAGTGAAGCTCAATTTGAGGATGTTTTTATGTCGCATCATAATAATACTACAGCAAAAGCAAAGGGACTTGGTGTTAAAACAATTAAGCCAAGACAAAATTTTTCTCAAGGGTCACTTCAACAAACTAATGGAAGTCTAGACCTTGCAATTATGGGCGAGGGTTTTTTTGTTTTGGGGAATCCTGTTGGAAGAGAAATTAACGATGGCACTTTTAGTTATTCAAGAGATGGATCTTTTCAATTAGATAGGCTTGGAAATGTTGTAACTACTGATGGACTTCCTTTATTAGGTGAAGGTCAAACAATAATTAATATACCTTTTGAAGATGCTACAGATGAAGGTGAGGCAATTTTAACTGAAGTATCAGTTAATAATGAAGGTACAATTGAAGCTACCTATGGGATAGATACAAAAAAAATTGTCGGAAAAGTTATTTTAGCTGATTTTGTAAATGAGTTTGGACTTCAAAATATTGGGAACTCACGATTTCAAGAAACAGGAGAAAGTGGTATACCAACATTTGCAGCTCCAAAGGAAGAAACACTGGGAAAAATACAAGCAGGCTTTTTAGAAAGGTCTAACACTGATATAACTGAAGAAATTACTATGATGCTAAGAACACAAAGAGCATTTAATGGTTGTTCAAAATTGTTACAAACAGAAGTAGATATTACAAAAAAATTATCCGCTAGATAATCGGAATACTCCAAACAACTGATTTAATTGAAAGTTCGTACTTATCCTTTAAGTATAAATAACCATCACTGTTAACCATAAGGTTATCTGAAATCTCTAAAGTTGCTTTAATTTTGTTTTTATTACTTTTATTCATATTTAAAATTTTAATCAATTTATCAATTTTGTCTGAAGAATAAAAAACATTAACATCCATAAGTGGTTGATCAGTATGGATAAACAAAATATCTATATTTTTTTTTGATTTTTTTAAAATTTTTAAATTACATCTACCACGTGAGATATTTTCAAAATTACAATTTAAATCAATCGAATAAGAATCACTATAATTAACATGAACTCTGTTAACTAACAAAATAATTTTGTTAATTTTTTTCCAACCTAATGCCTGGTCGTTAGGTAATTTCATTTCTTAATTTTTCAATTATAGCTTTTTTAATCTGAGAAATTCTTCCAGTACTTATTTCAAGAATTTCTGCAATTTCATATATATTTAATTCTTCAACATAATAAAGTTGAGCAACCATTGCTTCTCTTTGGTTTAATACTTTTAATGCCTCTTTTATTTGATTTTTCAACTGTTTATCTTGTAAATTCATTTCAGGGTCATTTGATGAACTTGCATAAAGTACCGAATATTCGTCATATGCCTGGTCGAGGCTTTGAATATTATTAGCCTCAAAAGCTTTTTCCCAATAGTTAAATTCCTCAGGGGGAATTTTTAATCCTTTTATTAATTCGTCTTTTGTTGGCTCTCTGCCTATCTTTTTTTGTATTTCTAATTTTTTTTTTTCAAATTCTTGTTTTTTTTTTATGGTAGTTCGGCAAAGATTTGAGTTTTTTCTGAGAAAATCTATTATTGACCCTCTAATTCTAAGTTGGGCATATTGTTGAAATGATACTCCTTCTTTTGGTGAATATTTTTGTGCAGCAGATACTAAACCTTCCATTCCTTGCTGGATCAAATCTTCTATCTCGACTACTTTTTGAACCCTTCCAAATATTTGCCATGCAATTTTTTTTACCAAGTCTAGATTGTCCTCTATTAACTGATTAATAGAAAGTGTTGATTGTTCTGAGTAATAATTAGCCATAAAATTTAGGCTCTTTTTTTAACCTTAGATAAAAAGGTAAGCCCGCCCCATTCATTTTTTGGTGTCTCATAAATTTTTTTTGCAATTTTTAAAAAACTTTGAGAAATTTCGGATTTTGGATTTTCCTGCACCACAGGATACCGATTGATTATCGATTTTTTAATGACTGCAGAATTTTTAATACAGCCAGCATAATGTAGATTTACATCTAAAAAATTTGTTGTAATTTTTTGGAATTTTGTAAACAAATTTTTTCCTTCTTTTTCATTTTCTACCTGATTAACAATTATGCAAAAGTTTTTAAAAGAGGATTTAGAATTTATAGCTTTTAAAAGTGCGTACGAATCAACAAAACTTGTTGGCTCACCTACAATTACAATTACAATTCTGTCACAAGCCATTGCAAAAACCAATGCATTATCTTCAGCTCCAGCAGGTATATCAACGACTAGTTTTACATTATTTATTTTACGCAAATGATCATCTATACCGTTTAAAATATTGTATCTTTTAGTGTTTTCAACATTTAGTAAATTACTTGAAGCTGTCCCACCAGAAATTAATTTTACCCCACTCTTACATGGAATAATAACTTCGCTTATACCCTTTTCTCCTGAAATTACATCAGATAGCGATAATCCAGGGTTTACACCTAAAAGTACATGAGAATTTGCCATACCAAGATCTGTATCAAGCAAAAAAATTTCTGAAGCAATTTTTTTCAACGCAATAGAGAGGTTGACTGCAATAGTTGTTTTACCAACTCCTCCTTTCCCACTTGTAACTGCAATTGAGTCAGACATCTGTAAAGTTTTCCTTCATATACTTTGTTAAAGAATCCTCATTAGCTTCAATTATTGAATCAATAATTACTTTCGTTCCAGTAACAATACCCACTCTTGCACTGTTTAATGCTAGAGCAGAAAATTCTTCAGCACCCACCCAACATTCATCAAGCTTGGTTATTGCAATCATTGGTCTTATTTCAGACGCTTTTTGGCAAATACCTTTTATCATTTCAGAATTTGAGCCACTTTGTATTGTTAATATAGAACAAAATTCAAAAGACGGAAACGAATTTTTAATCTCTTTGATTTTTTGTATACTGTGATTAATATCTCCTGAGAAATCAAAAACATTTATTTCTGCATGATCATTATCTCTTTCAAGGAAGTCAAATGATTTAATATCTCTTACACCAAAACCTAAGACCCGACTATATGATCGTAAAATATCTGAATTACCTGTGCTAGAGGAAGATGCGTCTATGAAGTTAATTTTTTTTGTAATTTTCGCATCAGATAAAAATGAAGCGACCTTTGCAGAAAGTGTAGATTTTCCTGAGCCTGAATTACCAAAAACAAAAATATTTTTTGATTTCAGTAATCTTGAAAAATCATTTGAGGCAAGTTTTTTCGAAAGTTCTCTAAAAAATGAAACTCTACCTTCCTCTGTATTCTTACCAATATATGAATAATTCAATTTATTAATTATTTCAGGGTCAAATTTTTCTTGTCTTAATTTTATTGGGGTAAAATAAGACAATTGATCAGAAATACCAGATTGATCGGTTAGAATCATGTTACTGATTTCTTTTCGCATTGAATCTATGTTTTCATTAATTTTTTGAAAAAGTTTTTTCGAAATTTCATTTTCAGAATCATTATTATTTTGTTTTTTAAGATATGAAATATTGTCACTACTAACTTTTTTATTTAATTTTTTTGATTACAATTGATCAAAGAAAGTTTTCGAAAAATTATTTTTTTCATCATTCTTCTTTTTATGATTCTTAATAATATTTTCATTATCAGATGCTTCAATTTCAACAACACCATTATTTTTTTTAGTAGACAGAATAATAGCCTTTTCACCAAATTCATCATTCACTAAATTAATTGCTGACTTAACATCCTTTGCTTTAAACGTTTGTGTTTTCATTATGATTCTCCTTTTCTGAAGTTGATAATTTTTCCCCAACTGTAGCTATAACTTTAACCTTTTTATTTTCAGGTAGTTCTGTAAAAGATAAAACAACGATATCTTCAACATGTTGACGCAAAAGTATGGAAAGATCTTTTCTTATAATAGGTGAAGTTACTATTACTAAGGAATTGCTATCCGAGGAAAATTTCTCACCTATTTCAATGATTGATTTAATCATTTCCTTAGCTAAACTTGGGTCTATCATTAATCCCTCAGAGCCACTTTTTTTTGCCATTGTTATGAGCATTTGTTCAAAATCGGGATTAAATGTGACAATATTTAAAGGTTGTTTTACACTAGAAATTTTTTGAATTAACAACGAAGAAATTACAGGTCTCACAGCCTCAGATAGTTCTTCTGGGGATAATTTTTTTTCTGATAAATTAGAGAGTGCCTCTAAAATTTTCTTTAAGTCACTGATAGGTACTTTCTCAACCAAGAGATTTCTTAATATACTTGTTAAATGATGCAGCGGAACTAATTTTGGTACAACTGATTGTACTAATTGAGGGTTTACCTTTGATAAATTATCCAACAATGACTGCACATCATCTTGGCTTAAAAGTTCCCCTGCATATTTCAAAAGAACCTGATTTAAGTGTGTGCCAATAACAGCCTCTGGCTCAATTACCATGTAATGATTTGATTCTGCTTTAGCTACAAGATGTTTTTCTATCCAATAAGCATCCAAACCAAAAGATGGATCTTTGACCTGAATTCCTTGAATTTTTAGCTGAGTTTCATCACCTGGCATTGCAAGTTTTCTATCTGCATAAATTTTATCCTCTGCTACAATAGTATGCCCTATTTTAATTTGATAAGAATTAGCATCTAATGATAAATCATCTCTTACTCTGACATTAGGAATTATAAAACCAAGATCCTTAGAAACTTGTCTTCTAATTCCAGTAATTTTTGAAATCAATGGGCCTGAAGACTTTTTATCATTGGAATCAACCATTGAAATTAGTCCATACCCTAAATCTAATGATATAGAAGAGTTATCAGATACTTCGTCCATATCAATTTTTCCAGGATTATCTTCTTTTTGATCCTCACTTTTTGCTTGAGAATCCTCTAAATTACCTGTCTTTGAAGTATACCAAGCGATTACACCTGATAAAAATGACCCAATTAAGAATAGTGTATTTGGCATCCCTGGAACTAAGCCGAATAAAAGTAAAACAGCTGAAACTGGTACCCACGCTTTTGATAAACCCATTTGGTGTGAAATCTGACCAGCTAAATCATCATTATCAGATGAAATTCTAGTTACGATTGTCGCAGTTGCCATTGCTAAAAGTAAAGATGGTATTTGAGCAACAAGTCCATCACCAACTGTAAGCAAAATGTAAGTCTCAGCTGATCCAGATAAAGATAGGTCGTGTTGTGTAGTACCGATAATTAGGCCACCAATAATATTAATTACAAGGATAAGGATACCAGCAATCGCATCTCCTTTGACAAACTTAGCAGCACCATCCATGGCTCCATAAAACTCACCTTCTTTGGCAATTTCCTTTCTTCTTTCTTTGGCTTCCTCACTTGTTAAAATGCCTGCATTGAGATCAGCATCTATAGCCATTTGTTTTCCTGGCATTGCGTCTAAAGTAAATCTAGCAGCAACCTCGGAAACTCTACCTGCTCCTTTAGTGATAACTATTAAGTTAATAATTACTAAAATTGCAAAAACAAAAAGGCCAACTGCATAACTTCCTGACATGACAAACTCACCAAAAGCTTCAATTATTCTTCCCGCTGAGTCAGTTCCTGAATGGCCATTCTTCAAAATTACTCTTGTTGATGCTACATTTAAACCCAAGCGTAAAACTGTTGCAAAAAGTAAGACAGTTGGAAAACTAGAAAAATCTAATGGTCTAAAAGTTTGTAGGGCCACCATCAAAACCAACAATGAAATTAACAAATTTGAAGTAAATAATATGTCTAGGAACCACGGACTTAATGGAATGACCATCATAGCTATTAAAACCATTATTCCCAGAGGGATACTAAAAGTTCTTACAAGACTAAAAAAATTATTTTTATCAAATGTTTTTAAAACTAAATCCATAGTGTTCAACCCTTAAAGTCAAAAATTTGACTCTTAAAAAGCCCTGATTCATTGGTATATGTCATTCTAAGTTTCATACACTTATAAGGATGCAAGGGCTATGCCACTAAGTTTTCATTAAATATTTGTATTTAATTCAGATGGCACAAATAATGCAGAGAAATGTAAAATTATAATTAATAAAAAAGGAATTAAAAAATGAAAAAAATAGTTTTAGCGATTTTTATTTTATTCACTCAATCTTGTGCAAACAATTTGTTAGAAAGTTTAAATCAATCAAAAGCTAGTAAAAGTAATGTGGCTAGTCTTGGTGAAGATTACACAGCACCAACCAATCAATTAAACAAAACTAGAGAGTTACTTGATGGAGCCTCAATTACATTTCCAACTTTAACTGCCACAGGTTATGCGGTGGTATCAACACAACCTGGACAAAGCATAGAGCAGAGAAGATTAATGGCAATTAGGGCTGCAAGAATGTCTGCCATGAGAGAACTTGCTGAACAAATCCATGGTTTAAAAGTTGACAGTAACACAACTGTAATTGATCTTATGGTTCAAAACGATACTTTTAGAGGTATAGTTTCTGGAGTAATTAGAGGAGCCAGAACTGTTCGCATTAACCCTACAGGTGCAGATACGTATGAGACAGTTCTTGAGATTGACCAAGATATGGTTGCCTATTTATTCAGACAAGCTCAAACACTCTAATTTAGGATTATTAAGTTGAAAAAAATTGCTTACAGTAAAACTGACGAATTATTAAAAGAACTTACAGTTTTTTTTTCATCTCTTCTTTTATTTTTATTTTTTACTACATTTATAGTAGCTCAAGATTTTTCTCACAAAGAAATTATTGCTGAAGGTCGAGCAGTAATCATAAATAATGATGAGGAAACGGCAAAAAAAAGAGCTCTGGACGATGCTTTATATCTTGCAAGCTTGCAAGCTGGCGCAAAAGTTGATGGTTATTCAACTATTGACAATAATACATCTCTTAATGAAAACCTTTTAGTGAGGCCTTCCTCTTCTATTAAAGACTTTGTAATTTTGGAAGAAAAAAAAGACTCAACACATTTTACTATAAAAATTAAAGCTTTTGCTGTTGGTGTAGAAGAAGTTATGAATTGCTCAACAAGAGAACAAATTAACTTGAGTTATTTAAGACCTTATTTCACAGTTTCGAGTAGACTTCCTGCTTACAGTCAAAACCTGCCATCTTTAATATCAAATAATATTTTTAAAAATTTAAAAAAATTTGATAATTTGGTACTTAAAGATTTAACACATTTTGATTTTCACCCACAAAAACTTGCTAATAAACCTTTAGAGCTTGACTATGTTTCATTGGTAGAAGGAAAAGGTGGTTCAATAAAAAGTGGAGAGTTTGGTATTCATCCAATCATAACTATTTCTTCAGGAAAAGGAAAATTAACGAGATTTTCTGATGAATTATTAATAGACCTGAACCTTAATATTTACGAAGGTCCAAATATCAATATTATAGATTCTTTAAGTTATAAGTTTTCTATTTTTCTTGGAAACGAAACAGGTTACTCTCACATTGATGCATTTTATAGAGTACCCTATGACAAAATCACTAATCTAATAGTAAGTAGTTTGTCTAAGATTCAGTTCAGAGTAATTGACAAGTTAAAATGTCAGCCGCTTGAGGCAAAAGCAGAATTAGTTAAAGGAGTGCTTACTGTTCCAATAGGTTTAAACCAGGGTTTAAAGATTGGGAATGTTGGTTATATTTCCAAGAACAATACTAATCATTCAATGAACGACTGGGTTGCAGTTACTGTTAAGAAATCAAGTGATAACTTCTCAATACTTGACATTTTAAACCCATTAAATAAAAAAGAGGATGTAAACGGTAAAGTAATAAGGTTTATAAATTAGTACAATGAATTTAATACTTTTAATATTAACTATATTTATTGGTTTTGAAGTTAAATCAAACGAACCCTTTGTTATACTTGAATATAATGGTGCAGATTTTACAAATTCCAATCAAAATAAAATTAATAGAAATAATAAATTTTTGAAAAATAAAAATCACACAACTATGCATAAAGTAAAAGAGGGTGAGTCTCTTAGTGGAATTCTTCACAAATATTATGGCAATTCAGGATTAAATATGAGAATTATTGAGGTTTCTGTTATTGAAATAAATAAACATGCTTTTGTTAGAAACAACCCACATTTTTTATATGCGGGAAAAAACTTAAAAATTCCATCAATAAATGAAATAATGAACCTTGTAAGAGAAAAACCGAGTAAAGGAAATAATATAAATATGAATCAAAAAAGTCATATTTATTTTTTCGGGAATTAATTGATGAAAAAATTATGTACAATTTTTTTATTTTTGATTTTCACTTCTACAAATATTAATGCTACCTCGTCAATAAGTGGTAAGAGAATTGAAGAAATTTTATCTTCATGGCTTAATGCTCAGGGTCAAGAGGCAAACCTAAATATCTTAAGTACTATAAAATATCCTTACTGCGATAATTCAAATTTACTTTTGTCTGATATATCAGGAACATATAACTTGATTAAAATTAGCTGTTTAGCCCCAAATGAATGGAGTTTTATAGCTAGAAATAAAAAAAAAGGGGGATCTTTAGTTAATAATTCTAAAAAGAAACATGAAATTAAAATAATAACTCTTAAGAATACAAAATCAGCTGGAAGTACAATTACAGATAGAGACCTCGTAACTATAAAAAAAAGAGTTAAAAAAATGGACGGTTTAGTTTTAACCAAAAATGAAATAGTAGGAAGAAAACTAAAAAGTTCAACTTCATCAGGAAAACCCTTATATTACGGAAATTTTGAAAAAAAATGGTTAATTGAGAAAAATAGTACTATTATAATAGAAAATAAAATTGGAAGTATTACAATAAAAGAAGAAGGGATAGCCCTTGAAGATGCTGATTATATGGGAAAAATTAAGGTTAAAAACATTAAAAGTGGAAAAATAATTCTTGGATTTGCAGTTAATGAAAAAAAAGTTGTATTAAAAACTAAACAATTTTAACGAAATGTCGTTAATAATAAAAAGGAAAAAATAATGATTGACCAACTTAAAAATAATATTAACAATTTAAACAATTCTGGTTCTAGTAAAGTAGTAAATGATGCAAAAAAACCTAATGTTGAAGTTAAAAAAGTTGATCAGTCCAAGCCGACACCAGATTACGACAGCAGCGCTGTTTCAAAATTTATAACTAAAGAAAAAATCAAGGATATGGCTAAAGAACCACCAATCGACCAAGCAACTACAACAAGGATAAAAAATGCAATTGCCAATGGTTCATATCCTATAGATCTTGATAAAATTGCTGACGCCTTGTTTGATGCTTACAAAGAAATGAAAGATTAAATCACATCTAATAAATGAAAGATGATTTCAATAACTTGCTAGATTTAATTGAAAAATCAATAAACATAGAAGATCAAGACATGCTTCAGAATTTTGAAAGCAAAATACTTACCCTTTCAACTAGCTTGAATGATCAAATTAAAAATAAAGTTGGGGTAGACACTGACCTCAAGGCTTCAGATATGGATAAGCTAAATGAGCTAATTCAAAAATTATCTGACAAACATGAAAATCAAAAAAAATTTCTCACTGATTTTCAAAATTTTCTAAAAAGTAGAAAAATTAATTGATGTTGTAGTCAGTAATTTTAGAACTTAATATAAAGTATGGATTTTTTGCAAAACTTTTTAGAGGTTAATCCTTTTTTAAATTTAACAAAAATTCTTGTTTGCTTATTAGTAGCAAGTTTTATTCTAATTGTTGTAGGCTTTTATTTTGATTTCAGTAGAAATAAACGTAATGAAAAAAAAATTGGTATTTTAGAAAGAGCAATAAAAGATTTAATCGAAGAATTTAGAACTATTGAGCTTTCCTTATCTGATCAAAAAAAAATCTTAAATGATTATAAATATACTTTAGAAAGACTTGATCAGGAAATCTCGAGATTAGCTGATTCTTCTAAAGAAGATTCAAAAATCACGAATGCAATAAAAATGGCAAATGAAGGAAGAGATATCGATGAAATATCCAAACTAACGGGTATGTCCAAAGAAGAGATTGAGCCTATTATAAAATATCATGGGCGATCCTAAATCACATTTTAAAAACGTGTTTTTTGCATTTAATGTTTTGGATATGATTTTGAAAATTAACATTTAATTTAGAAGATTTCTTTTCAATTTTAATTAGGATGTCTGGATCTTCTCGAGAAATTATCAGAAAATCATCATTGTGCTCAATAATTTCAAGTTTATAACCATCTTGATCCATTTCTACATCAACTAAATCACCAACTTCATAGTTTTTTATAAATATTTTTTTTAAATTAAAATAATTCTTACCACATTCATAAGTTTCATATTTAAATCGAAGAAACATATCTTCGCATGAAAGCAAAGAAATTATTAAAAAAGATAATAAAAAAGCTTTAAATGCTTTTCTATAAAAATGTAAAAGTTTTAAGTTCTTATTTAAATAAATTAACATTATATAACTCTGTTAATTTTTTTCATTTTCAGCTTCACTCACCGGTTTACTTTCCTCACCTTTATCATCATTATTGCTCTTTTCAGCTTCGCTCACCGGTTTGCTTTCCTCACCTTTATCATCATTATTGCTCTTTTCAGCTTCGCTTACCGGTTTACTTTCCTCACCTTTATCATCATTATTG
>MDSZ01072202.1_pt1 | contig 32758 bp, 33 predicted proteins | sample 811201 | NCBI WGS metagenome assembly MDSZ01 (sample SAMN05326647, study PRJNA326480) | marine metagenome | isolation source: seawater | place: Indian Ocean: North | collected 2010 | reverse complement strand
AGCCCCGTTCGAGGCCATCCGGCATGCCCTCGCCGCCAGCGATCAGGGTAGCCCCCTCCTTGATTCCGCTGGCGATATAGGAAGAAACGCTCTCCTGCTGGCTCCTCGACACCAGCGGGCCACAGAGGCTCGACTCGTCCATCGGATCGCCGACCGAGTAGCGGCCTATCTTGCTGGAGATCACATCGACAACCTCGTCCCTGTGCTCCTCGGGCACAAGCAGCCTAGTTAGGGCCGAGCACTCCTGTCCGGAGTTGCCGAAGCAGGAGTAGATAGACGAAGAGGCCGCCCTCTTGATGTCCGCGTCGTCCAGGATGATGTTGGCGCTCTTGCCCCCTAGCTCCAGAGTGACCCTCTTCACGGTTGGGGCGGCCAGCTCAGAAACCCTGATGCCGGCGTTGGTCGAGCCCGTGAAGCTGACCATGTCGACGTCCGGATGGCTGGACATGGTCTCGCCTATCTCCCGGCCGTGGCCAGAAACCAGGTTGAATACCCCATCCGGGAGGCCTATCCCATCGAGGATGTCAGCGAGGACGAATGCATTCAACGGGGCCTCCTTTGATGGCTTCAGGACCATCGTGCACCCCGCTGCTATGGCAGGAGCTACCTTCCCGATAATCTGGTGAAGGGGGAAGTTCCACGGTGTGATCATGGAGACCACGCCTATCGGCTCCTTGACGACCAGGGAGTTCCTGACCTCTTCCTCCCACTGGAAGTCGTCCAGAATCTTTGCGTAGGACCTAGAGACCACCCTCGGTGTCCCCACCATCGCCATGCGGGAGTACTCGATCGGGGTTCCGACCTCGGAAGTGATCAGCTGGGACAGCTCCTCCGACCTGTCCTTTATTGCCCCTGACAGCCGGTTCAGGAAATCGGCCCTTTCCTCCGCTGGAGTCCCCGACCAATCGCCGAAAGCCGCACGGGCAGCCTCTACCGCGGCATTCACGTCAGCCTCGCTGCCTACTGGTACGGACCCTATCCTCTCCTCTGTGGCTGGATTGAACACGTCGATGGTCCCCTCGCCTTCCGGCTGGACCCACGATCCACCGATGTACAGGTGCCCGCGGTCGTGCATGATTGCCCCAGACTGCGACGTCTTATGATATTCATGCAATTCAATAGTGCATGCCCTCCTCGGCGTCCATGCCAGTTTCCTCGGATATGCTAGATGGCGGAGTCGCAGTCGTAACTATGTCGCCCGAGGCATCGATCAATACATTCTCCCCTCAGAATTTCGTCCCATTGATTTCGACCCTAGACGAATTGCTATCGGACCAGTCATGCAGATCGGTGGTACTCACCGGAACCGGGAGGTTCTTCTCAGTCGGCGGAAACATTGACGACTTCTCGGAGGGGATAGATGAGGGGCGAATCGGCCAGATGGTCCAGGAGATGACGGACAGGCTCCATCCGCTTCTCCTTAGGATCAGGTCATCCGAGACCGTGCTGGTCTGCGCGATGAACGGCTCCGTGGCTGGCGGGGGCCTGGGAATCGCCCTAGCCGCGGACTACAGGATATGCGTCCCCGAGACGAAGCTAGCGCCCGCGTTCTTCTCGCTGGGACTCTCCCCAGATGGGGGCACCACATGGCTACTCCCGCGCCTTGTTGGGAACCAGGAGGCGAAGAGGTTCTTCTTCGAGGGGAAGTCGTGGTCCGCTGAGCAGGCCTTGGAGAAGGGAGCGGTAGACGAGGTAGTGGACTCCGACAATCTGGTGGACAGGGCAACCCAGGTCGCAAGTGACTGGGGCAGGTGGTCGGTAAACAGCAGGAAGGGCACGAAGCAGCTGCTCGATGCCGCCACCTCCACGTTCTTCGAGACGCAACTTCAGTTCGAGCAGTCTCTGATGGTCGCTTCCTCCCAGACCCCAGACTTCGTCGAGGGGGTCAGGGCATTCAAGGAGAAGAGGGAGCCGCGGTTCGGGGGCGAAGAGGAGTGACGTCCAGAAGGCTCATCGTGATGAGGCACGCCAAGAGCAGTTGGGATCACCCCGAGCTGAGGGATCACGACCGCCCGCTGAACCCGAGGGGTATTCGCGACTCTCCAAGGGTGGCTGATGAGCTGGCATCCAGGGGCTGGGTGCCCGAGCTGATACTGGTCAGCAGCGCTACTCGGACGCTGCAGACGCTCGAGGGAATGTCCGGCCAGTTCGGAAGCGTGAGGAAAGAGGTCCGCCCGGGTATCTACCATGCGGGGGTCCACGACCTGCTACTGGAGCTAGATGACATGCTGGACGGGGGCACCACGATGATTCTGGGGCACAACCCTGGTTCCGAGATGCTGATCAACCACCTCTCGGGAGAGTGGCACGTGATGCCAACAGCGGCTGCTGCCCTGTTGGTGGAGAACGGCGGCATCTGGTCCGTGGAGTCAGTGATCAGGCCGAAGGAGATCTAGGTCAGGGGTGCGGTGGGACCTCATCCGACCAATGCGACATCTTGTTGATCGTGATTGTTACATTGGTGACTTCGCCCTCTTCCCAGTAGTCGACTGCGATGAAAGTGGGCCTGTTGTCCATTATTTCCCAGCATTCTATCGACCTCTGAAGCAGGGTATCGTAGTTATTCACGTCAACAGCCCTGACCGGGTCGGGCAGGCCGAAAGAGCTGGTCAGCCAGTTGTTCAGGTGCCATACCGGCTGCGACCCGTCCCCCCTGTAGACAGTGCAGTCCATGTCCTCCGGGTAGTCCTCGGCGTAATCCGTGGTCCAGCTGAAGACCCCGAAGTCATGGAGCCAGGGGTAATCGTCATTCTGGGACTGCTCCCAGAAGACCACAAGGTCGGTCCCCGCCAAGGCCAGGTCACCCAGGCTCGGCCAGGGCTCCCCCAGCGTGTGGGTGTAGACCCTGCGAGACATATCGGTCTCGTTGAAGAGGTGGCTGAGGTGCGAAGCAGGAACGTAGTTCTCGATTAGCAGCGTCACGATGTCCCCGCTGCTGTTGTTCATCAGAGAGTCGAGGAGCCTGAGCCAATCGAACGCCGACACTATCCCGAACTGGCAAGGGTGGAAGAACTGGCCAGTCCCATGGCAGAAGCTGACGTCATCGGCAGTGGTGTTCTCATCTGAGCGGTGATGCGAGTCAACCATGAAGGCCCTGATCCCGTCTTCCCACTGGCTCTGGAGTCCCGTGTAGTGATTGACTCCGATTAGGAACTCGTCCTCCACTGTCGAGTATGCGTTGTGCGTCTCTGCGAAGGTGAAGTCGTCGTAGGTTCTGAGGCAGTAAGCAACCTCCCCGTGGCAGGTCATGTAGTCGTCTGGGTCCAACGGGTCGAATCCTCTGGGCTCCTCCCACTCATTGGGCAGACCGTCCCCGTCCGAGTCGTCGTCCAGCGAGTCGCATACCCCGTCCCCGTCAACGTCTCCCGGGGTCGATGTGGCGTCGAGCGCCTCGGTGCCGCACTCGGCCTCTCCCTCGTCGCTCCAGCCGTCCCCGTCATCGTCTTCATCCAGGAGGTCACAGCTCCAATCACCATCGGCGTCTGAGGGTACTGAGCTGGCGTTGTCATGGCTAGTGCTGCAGTTTTCTTCCAGGGCGTTTTCCCAGCCGTCCCCATCCATGTCGCTGTCCAAGGCGTCCTCTATCCCGTCCCCATCCATGTCGGGTGGCGGTTGGGAGATGCATCCGGTCAGGACCATGCAGATCGATACGAGCACTGCCTTCACACGAGGGCCCATCGCTCCCGAAGCAGGACAGTTGCTCATGAAGCAATCGTTCCCCGCAGGATGTTGCCGAGCCTATCACATCAGGGTCTCGTGATGGCTGGGGACGAAGGTCTGCTCCGACATGGGGGGCCTGACGTAGCCCCTGGCCGTCTCCCTCTTCGGGAGCTCTATCGGATCAGGAGTAAGGTCCTCGTATTCGATCATCGACAGGAAGTGCTTGATGCAGTTTAGGTGAGCGTGACGCTTGATCTCCGAGTTGACCACGAACCACGGTGATTGCTTTGTATCAGTGTGTGCGAACATGATGTCCTTCGCCTCCGAGTAGTCCTCCCAGCGAGTCAGCGACTCCAGGTCCATCGGGCTGAGCTTCCAGCGCTTGTGAGGCTCATCCAGCCTCGCCTTGAACCGCTTTAGCTGCTCGTCGTCGGAAACTGAGAACCAGTATTTGATCAGAATCGTCCCGGACCTGAGTAGCATCCTCTCGAACATCGGGCAGGACCTCATGAACTCGTCATACTCGTCCTCAGAGCAGAAACCCATCACCCTCTCGACTCCAGCCCTGTTGTACCAGCTCCGGTCGAAAAGGACGATCTCACCAGCGGCAGGAAGGTGGTTCACGTATCGCTGGAAGTACCACTCCGACTTCTGCCTCTCCGTGGGGGCTGGCAGCGCTGCTACGCGAACAACCCTGGGATTGAGGTACTGGGTTATTCGCTTGATCACCCCTCCCTTTCCGGCCGCGTCTCTCCCCTCGAAAATGACAACGACCTTGAGTCCCTGCGACTTCACCCATTCCTGAAGCTTGATCAGCTCAAGTTGCAGTCTGAAAAGCTCATTCCTGTACGTCTTCTTGTTAATCCTCTCGACCGCGTCTCCACCGTTTCCGACCATATTACCATCGGCCCGATTGCAGATGTCGACAAAAGTGCTGTGGTCGCTGAAAATTTGCTGGAGCGGTGCTCATATCTTCGAAACGAGGTCCTCGAGCGCGGAAACTGGGTCTTCGGCCTTAGTCACACCACTGGCTAGGAGGACCCCCGCCGTTCCAAGCTCTATCGCCTTGGAAACGTCCAGCCCTGTCTTTACACCGGCCCCGCAAAGGACCCCAACGCCCTCGGAGACTTCCCTGACAGCCTCAGCGGTCCCGCTAACCACTGCAGGGTCCGCGCTTGTGACGGAGACGTCGCCACCAATCAGCTCGGGAGGCTCGACTGCTACGAATGTAGGGCAAAGGGCCGACAATGCACGCGCCTCCTCTATGTCTGCTGCGCAGGCGCACACCTCGAATCCCTCTGGCACTTGGTCTAGCAGCATCGCCACGTGTTCGATGCTAACCTTGTGCTCCGCGTGGTTGATCAGGGTTCCCGAGGCACCCCTCTCCATGGCAGTGGACGGGCTCAGCCATCCCGTGTTGGAACCGAATCCAACGGGATCGAGGTGCTGACACCATACCTCTAGATCAGGAGCCGCTTGAACCACCGCTGCTAGATCGAACGCGGATACCGATGCAACCATCCTGGCCGACGTCTCGATCTCGGCCATGGCCTTCGCAAGCTCCTCTGCAGACGCGCCTTGCGCGGTCTGGTAAGTCTTGAAGTTGACAACGATGATGGATTCGCCCACGATTCTGCGAACGGACACGCCTCTTTGACCATAACTGAAAATATTGATTCTAAGTGTCCGAAATCTTGGACCTGATCCTCTGGATTACCGTCTCCGTGTCCTCTCCGACCGGGGTTGGGATAGAAGACTCGTCCAACCTAGCTCCCTTCAACTCAGCAATGTTCGTGGCGACGTTGACCACCCTGTTTCGAACGAAACTCTCCGTGAGGGGCCATCCACGCCTCTCCGCGAGCCTTAGTAGGAGCTCCCGCTCCTTCGATCCCCAGGCCCCCCCATGTCCTCGCAGTATGGTACCCACCATCCTCTCCAAGTCACCTGTGCGGGCTTGGATGGTGAGGAGATCCCCTTGTACCCCTGGTTCGAGCTTGTCTATCCCCAGAACGATGGAGTCGCTCGCATCCTCCAGTGCCGCTGTGGTTGGAATCGATTGGAAGTCGCCATCGGCTTCCTTGGTCACGGGCGTTTCTTCGGCAATCGCTTCCGCGGGCTCTATGGCCCCAACCTCGAACATTGGGGCCTGTAACCCGTTCCTCCTCAGGCTCCTCTTTATTCGCCCCCATCCATTTAGTTGGCTGGTTAGGACTCCCGCGACCCTGCCCATCAGCACAGTCCTGTTTCCTGTCAGATCAAGCTCCAGGTTCTTGCACATCTCGTGAAGATCGTCCCTGCTCATCTCAGCAAGGTGCTCTATTGTGAGACGCCGGGAGTCGAAGTTTAGGTGGAGCCATAGTCTCTGCCTCCTCTCCTTGTGGGATCCCGAGGATTTGATTCCGAACACCTTGAGGATCTCCCCTATCTCTTTGTGGGACATGGACTGAATGCCCTCCCATGAAAGGTCCAGGTCAGGAAGTATTTCCTCGCATATCAGCTTGGCCCTGAGGACCTCCACTGATCCGGACTTTGGGATCCCGCATTCCTCGGCCCTGGCCCTGAGGTTCTGGAGCCTCCCCGTGTATATGGTGCTGAGCAATTCCGAGTCGACTCTCATGGTACCAGCGGTTCGCGCGTGCTGGCGCATTAGTTATCGCTTGCCCTAACCGAGATGGCAGAATTGCCGATTTCTCGTGTTTCTGCTCTATCCGGTACACTTCATAAGAACGAAGGCGCATCTTCGTCAGAGGGGTGGTCCTTGGGGACTGGCCTTGTCGCCTCGCTAAGCAGGGCCCCCCAGTCTCTTGAAAGCGTGATGATGGCATGCTGGTAGTCCGCGTAAGCGATCATTCGGTCCAGTGCCAGGGTCCTCCGCCCGTCCTCTGAGAGGGTCTCCATCCTGACTTCCACCCTGACTTCGTCTTCGATAATCTCCCCATCTGGGTCGCTGCAGGCTTGCAATAGGACCAGATCCTTCTCCTCCTCGGCCTGCCTAAGCAATGAGCCGACCTGCCGATGCCTGACCTGCAGGCCCAGAACCCCACTCCCCAAACCCCCCATCTCATTCAGGATCCGACTTTGCACCCAGAGAACGGTGTTCCCCTCAGTCTCCGTGACCTTCTCAGTGATGCTGATTGGGAGGCCCGCCCTTGAGATGAAGACGACTAGGTTGGAATAGGGAGGAGGCAGGAAGTGGGCACCCCCCCTTTCCTTCGGGAATGGCATCAGGGTGTGCCTCCTCTCCGTCTGATCGGAGTTTTCGTACTCTGCCCTGGAAGTCACGAAGCCGTCGATAGATCCATCGCCCAGCAAGGAGCCCAGCCAGCGAGACCTTTCCAGGCTGTCATCGGGAACGGAGCCAACAATTCCGTGTGCTGCCAAGGAGTCGGGGGGCATAACTTGTAGATCGGGCCTGGCCCTTAGGAGCTGCCTTCTTACTAGCTCAGATTCAGAGACGATAATGGCGCCTCTGGGTTGGTAAGCTATTCGATCCGGAGAAACTAGAATCAGGTTTGGTCTTCGGGGCGTCATCGCCCCGATAACCTGGCAACCCGAGGCCGCGATATCCCCCTCATTCCCGGACATTTCAGTTGCTGGCATCGCAACGACGTCAACTTCCCCGGAGGCAAGTTGCTCCAGTCCGCTGGCCAGATCGTGCACCCTAACCAAGGAGGAGTCGAGTTCGCTGAGCTCGGAGGACTGTAGCAACTTCTCTGCCTGTTCGTAAACCTGGCAGTCTGGTGAATCAAGAGCCCCGAGCACTATCCGGTCCTTCATCGCATCCACCTCTAGGGAGGGGGCACGCCTCGTGCCCGAGTCATCGGCGTGCACACCTGTTGATATATGCGACCCTCGGGCTTTATTCACATGGGAGTGCTGAGGGACCAATACTGGACCTTGGAATCTTTCAGGGACATGTTCGAGGATTCCCTCGAGCAAATGGTCCTGGATAGGATGGCCTCCCCAACTGATCGTCCAGCTATGTCGATTGCAAAAGACGTCCTTCTGGCAGGCGGCAAGAGGTACAGGCCAATCATGAGCCTGCTCGCCTTCAAGGCCGCAGGAGGAGAAGACGAGTCCGAGATAATGGACTTCGCAATCTCAGCAGAGTTGCTTCACACGGCCACGCTGGTGCACGATGACGTCTACGACCAGGCAAAGATCCGCCGCGGGAAGCCTACGATACACGTCTCCCATGGAATTTCACATGCGATCATCGCTGGTGACTACCTGTTCGCACTGGGCTACGAGATGAGTGCTAGGTTCGGCTCAGAGATCATCGACAGGGTGGGGGCTTCATGCTCCAGAATGGCATCTTCGGAAATCCTCCAGTTCAAACACATCAACGATCTCAGCACCAAGCCCGAGGACTACTACGCCATCATCGACGGCAAGACTGCAGGGCCATTCGCTACCGGGGGATCATGCTCGGCAATAGTCGCGGGTGCTGACGAGGACGTCGTAGATGCCCTCTGGGGCTGCGGGATGGAGCTTGGCAGGGCATTCCAGCTCGTGGACGACCTGCTCGATCTGACGGGCGACGAGGGAATTGGCAAACCCAGAGGAACTGACGTGCACGAGGGGAAGATGACGCTCCCCATCATCTACGCCCTAACAATGCTACGTGGTAGCGATAGGACCGAGCTAGCCGACGTGTTGACGAACTTCAGCGACTGCAGGCTGGAAGAGCTCACAGATTTGCTGGAAAAGGCGGGCTCTTTCGAATACTCCAGGTTGCTAATTTCGAATCACATAGATAGGTCGCTGGAGTACCTAGAGCTCCTACCTGAGTCCGATGCTAGGTCGCTGTTGGCCGAGATAGCAGAGATTTCCCGCTCGAGGACATCCTAGCCCGGAGGAATGGAATGCCCGAGTCCGGCCTTTGGGACGTGATAATCGTCGGAGGGGGGCCAGCGGGAAGCACGACCGCCAGGTACGCTGCTGAGGGAGGCCTTCGTGTACTAGTCGTTGACGGGCGAGATCCGATAGGCTCCCCTCTACAGTGCGGTGAGTTGGTTCCCACTAATGAGGAGATGTCCAGGCTATGCCCCGATGTACCTGACATTGACGACCTGTTCAGGACCCCGGACCATGCAATCTCCAGGATCACGGACAAGATGAGGATCGTGACTCCTAGCGGAAGGGCGCTGGAATACCAGTTCGGCGGTATCGTGCTGGATAGAGTCGCACACGACGAAGCACTGGTAGAACTAGCATCATCCGCGGGGGTCGAGTACCTCCTAGACTCCTGGGTCGAAGATGTCGTCGACAACACCGTGATTTTGAGGGGCGGAGAAAGGCTGGAGGGCAGGGTAATTGTTGGAGCAGGTGGGCATAATGATCCAATCAGAAAGAACCACTGGAAGGAAGAGTCGCTCAACATCCCAGTCAAGTTCGTACTGAAGGAGTCATCTCCAACCGATTCGGTAGAACTGCACTTTGGCTCGGTGGCCCCAGGCGGATATGCTTGGGTGTTCCCGAAGCAGGGACACTCCAACATCGGACTGGGAATTCAGAGGAGGATCGCTGGTGGGAGGAGCCTTAACCAGTATGCCGAGGACTTCATCTCCAAGTACGAAGGCGATGTCACTTTCAGAGGTGCAGGATCCCTTCCAATGTCTGGCACCATTGACTCCTTCGTCAAGGGAAAATACCTGCTGGTCGGTGATGCTGCGGGCATGGTCCTCCCTTCCAATGGAGCAGGCATCACCATTGCGATGATAGGAGGTAGGATCGCTGGACAGGTGATAGTTGAGCACCTCAGAGACGGTATCCCACTGGACGAGTACGAGACTCGTTGGGAGAATCAAATGGGCAGGGTCATGAGGAACTCCAAGAGGGCATTTAGGTTTGGAAGCATTATGTTCAGGCTTCCCGATTGGGCCCTAAATTTGAGCTTCAACAGGCTCACAAGGGGAATCATCTGGAGAGCAGTGACCTGCAGGAAGATGTTCTGGCTATTCTGAATCGGGGGCCATCGCGCTCCAAATCGTCGCCATTCCGGGAAAAAGAATCCTGGATCTCACATCCTTGAAACCGACCTCTTCAAGCATTTTTACGTATTCTCGGGTGGTTCCGAAGGCCGAGTAGGTCTTGGTTAGCCACTTCCACGGGTGGTTACGCTTGCCACAGACGAATCTCGCGTATGTCCCCACCCATATCTTCATCCAAAGTACCCCCATTATCCCATGGACTCTATTCATCTTCGCAGGGTCAATAATCACAATACTGGCGCCCGGCTTTAGGACCCTGAGGACCTCCTCCAGCCCCGCCTCCTTGTCGTACCAGTCCCTGAATGAGAATAGCGTGCAAACAGCGTCAAAGGAGTCGTCTTCGAATGGTAGCTCTTCGGCGGTCCCCTCTACGAATGTGGCAGGGGGTTCGCCACGCTCACCTCTCGCCGAATTGACCCTTTCCCTTGCTACCTCTATCATTTCCGGAATAGGGTCCAAGCAAACCAGTTCCCGTCCCTCTACCTCCTCGGCGAAACTACCGGGCCCGCACCCGATTTCCAGAACCCTGCCCGGCGGGATCATGCCCCTAACAATCCGACGCCACCTACTCACCTGGCCAAGGGTAGCGAAGCGATTGATTCTGTCATAAACCGGGATGGTTTCTGTGAGGTTCCTCTGGAGCTCGTTCCAATCTCCCTCCCCGATTTTCACCGAGTCCATGGTCCACCCCCGAAGCGACCCATATTTGGAAGGTTCCCGGATAGGGGCTAGTCGTGGGAAGCGAGTATAGTGGGACTCGCAAGGTTATCATCATAAACTCCTCATTGGTCGCCGATTGCACCGTAGGTGCATAGGATGGGTCGAGAAGAAGTTCTACGAGCAATTAGAGACGCGGAGAATGAGGCTAAGATTACCGTATCCAATGCGGAGACCCAGGCTTCTGAGATAATTTCCAAAGCAAGGCTTTCTGCCACTGAGATCATCCAGGCTGGGAGGTCAGAATCCGAGGAGTCTTCACAGAGCATGATTACTGAGGCCAGGAGTGCGGCGGAGGGGGAGGCGGCAAAGGTCTCCAAGGTGGGCGACTCGTCAATCGAGTCGATCCAGCAAAGCAGCGAAAGCAAGAGGAAGGATGCCGTGGATGCCGTTCTGAGTGCATTCCGATCATAGATTCGGGGATTTCCATGTCACAAGTAAACACACAGCAAATGGGCAGGCTGGTCGCAGCTGGCAGCAAGGATAGGCTGGACGAGGCAATAGAAATCCTAGCCAGGCTAGAGGCATTGCACATCATTGACTACGATGGGGGCGAAGAGGGCTTCTCTTTGGGTAGCCCAAATCCAAAATCAGAATCAGTCAGTAGGGATCTCGTGAAGGCTAGGGCCGCCGCATCCATTGTCGAAGCATCGGGACCAGACAGCCCGATTCCCGCTGCCCCAGTTAGGAATGCACTGGAGGAAAGGCTGCCTTCGAAGATCGACTCCCTCCTTGCAGATAGCGCGAGAGTCGATGACCTGGAAAATGATATTTCATCGCTCACCGAAGAGGAGGAGGGCCTGTCAATGGTAGCGCCCCTTGGGATCGACATCGAACTTCTTGGGGGGTTTGACTCTCTAGCCTCATTCGTCGGAACAGTGGATAGCATCGCCGATGCAAAGGAAGCGGCCTCTGCTGGGCTATTCTTCGAGGGGAAGAATGGAATTGTTGCCATCTTCGTGAGAAGTGAGGCCCAAGCATCTACCGCCACAGCTCTCGAGAAGGCAGGATTCGAGTCGATACAGATCCCAGAGGGAGAAGGGTCCGCCGAACAACGACTGACTGAAGTCAGGAAGGCCAAGGGATCCCTCCAAGGCGAGAAGCTAGACTTGGACGCGCGTATCGACGACTGGAAGAATGCGAACGGGCAAGACCTCGTCTGCGGCCTAGAAGTTCTGGAGAGGGACCACGACGTTCTGACTGCTCCGGTAAGGGTGGCCGTGTCGGAGCATGCGTTTCTTATCGATGGATGGATCGTCCTAGAGAGGTCCGAAGAGGTCCTAAGCGCCTTGTCGGACGTTTGCATTCATTCCGAGGTCGCCCCGTTCAAAATGGAAGCAGGAGGAGGGGGACATGGCCACTCCGACCACCACCACCATCAGGAGATGCCACCGATAGCATTCCAAGAGAGGAGTTCGAGCAGGCCGATGGAACTGCTTACAGATGCAGTGGGGAGGCCTGCCTACGGAAGGATTGACCCGACCATCTTCATGTTCGTAACCTACCCGATTTTCTTCGGAATAATGCTTGGGGACATGGCATACGGACTGGTGACCATGGCTCTTGGGCTACTTCTGATCAGTCGCTCAGGAACTAATGAGATGCTCAATCTTGGTGGTAAATTCCTGATGTACATCGGTTTCGGAACGGTGGTTTTCGGATATCTGTATGCCGAATTCGCGGGTTGGGAGATTTTCCCCCATCACGCACACAACCCAGCAGAGGCCCTGCAAATTCTGTATCCCGCCATCCCCGAAGGCGCCTACCACGTATGGCACGCCTCCCTGCCCCTAGGAATCGAGTTGGCGTTCCCATTCCACCGAGTCGTGATGGTTGAGGACCATGGCAATCTGGAACACCTGATTCTCCTGACCATCTACCTGGGGGTGATTCACGTATTCCTCGGTCTCGCAATTGGATTCAGAGACATCTTGCTGTACGGGAACGGGCACGGCGGCTTCGGTTTTGTTTGTGCATTCTTCGAGAAGGGTGCCTGGATGGTTCTGCTAATTGGTGGGTTCATGTTCGCCTACGGATTCATCGGTCCAGACGAAGCAGAAGGAATGATGGCTCCCGGAGCGGCGATCGTCGTTTCAGCTACAGTGATGCTCATGTGGACCCTATATCGCTACCACGGCGTACCATTCCCAATCAACATAGGACTGGCCCCCATTGAGGCAGTGGGGATGATGCCCACTGTGATTTCCTACGTTCGACTATTCGCAGTAGGGGTGGTAGGAGTAAAGATCGCAGAGACTGGCAATGAGATGCTTTTCGCTAATATCAGCAGCGATGAACCAATCATGGCTGCAGTCTTGGTGGTAGGTTGGCTAGCCGTCCAGTTCTTCGCATGGGGGCTGGGAGTTTTCAGCCCAAACATTCACGCTGCCCGACTTCACTTCGTGGAGTGGATGAGGCAGTACTACGATTCCAGCGGGGAGGCATTCTTGCCTTTCGGCATGCGTTCACGATACGTGGAGGTAGACTGATCAGATTCCAAGCCTAGGCTTGACAAAAAAATATGGAGGAAAAAAGGATGAACAAGAGAAAAATGGTACAAGGACTGAGCACTCTGGCTGTTCTGTTCGCAATCGCACTTGTTGCGACTAGCGTGCAGGCCCAGGATGATACACACGACGGCGAAGCCTCTGGCTACCACTTCGAGGCCGCAAAGCTAGGCGCAGGAATTGCGCTAGGGCTTTGCGGAGTCGGGACTGGACTTAGCCAAGGGCCTATCGGGGCCGCTGCGGTTGGAATGATTGCAGAGGACTCGAGCAAGTTCGTAACCGGGCTGATTTTCACAGCTCTGCCAGAGACCATCGTACTGTTCGGATTCCTCGCACTGTTCCTGCTCTGAGCAGGCTGCGAGACCGACGACGGAATAGGAAGAGGTGAGATGATGACACTGGATGCCCTAGCGGCCGAAATAGCCAGTCAGGCTGAGGCGAAGGCTAGGTCGATAATTGAGGAAGCCAAAGCAGAGGCAGCACGAATAGAGGATGATGCAAGGAATCAGGCCTCAGAGACTGCTGCGGCTGCAGAGGCCCGTGCCGCCAGGGAAAGCCAGCAACTCTCAGTTGAAGTTGTGGCTTCAGCGCGGCAAGCCAACCAGAAAAGAGCCCTAATTGCCAAGAGAAGCGAACTAGACATCACGTGGGATTCCGTGAAGGAAGAGGTCTCCTCTCCCAAACTAAAGGGTAGGAAGGAGATCCTAGACACATTGCTGAAGGAAGCGGGCGGTTCCAAGACCGACATGATTCTGAGGCCGGTAAAAACGGATAGGAGTGCTTTGTCCAAGAGCGGCTTCAAGATAGGTGATGACATAGAGGGAATGGGAGGTTTCGTTCTTGAGTCCAAGGATGGGACGACTGTTCTCGACTACCGTTTCGACTACCAATTGGAAGAGGCTTGGAAGAGCAGCCTCGGGGAAGTAAACAGGATACTATTCGGAGAATAAGAAGGTGAGATGATGGCTAGAGTTGCTAATGGCCGATCGAATATCTACAACGCCTCTGCGCGTGCCAAGGCCCGCAAGGCGACGTTGATCGATTCGACAAGGATGCGGCAGCTCATCCAACAGGGGACCGATTCCATCGGAGTCAGCATAGGTGAGTTGGGATATAGAAGCGAAATGGATCTGTATGCTTCTAGGATGGACGGGGCAGATGCAATAGAGGCAGCCCTGTTCCACAATCTCGATAACGATTTGGCGCAAGTGATGGGTTTCTGTCAAGGACACCTGAAATCGCTGGTCGCCATTTATGTCGAGAGATTCGACTATGAAAAGGCCAAGACAGTTCTTCGGGCAATAAACGGAGGAGCCTCGGATGATGTAATCGAGACACAGATTCTCCCGACAGAAAACCCTCGAAATACACCCTGGCTGAACATTGTCAGGACCACCGAGGGACTTCAGGAAGCGGTCGATGCAATGTCTGGGACCTCTTGGGGAAGGACTCTAGCCGGCCTAGAGGGAGATCCAGGCCTTGAGGAAATGGAGAACGCACTGGACATGCAGTACTTCTCTGACGCCTTGAAGGCTGTCAGAGGAAGAGACGGCGGTCCGAGGCTACTCCGCTACCTAAGGATGGAAATAGACCATAGGAACATCATCAACGAGTTTAGAGCAATCAGAATGGAGATGCCCTTCGAGAAGAGGGTCGCGATGATAATCCCCGGAGGCAAGATAGACGCGGGAACCATGCGTCAAGCAGCACAGGCAGAGAACGACGAGGAGCTGGTCGAGACACTCCGTAGAAGCGGGGCATTCGACGATTCTGGATTCGACGAGGCCATGGCCGAGTCAGAGAGGATGGGTAGCTTGGATCCCTATGCTGAATTACTCTCTCACCAGAGGCATTCAATCCTCAAAAGATTCTCTTACCTTAGCCCAGTCTCTCCTTTCCCCATAATTTACTACATCGAGCGGAAGTCGCTCGAAGTTCGAAACCTCCGCTTGCTAGTGCGTGGCAAGGCGGTTGGCCTCCCAGACGAGGTATTAGAAGCGCACATGGATTACTGAGGTGAAAAAGTGGAAATCGCAGTCGTTGGACCACTGGAATTCACCCTCGGATTCCAACTAGCGGGGGTTGAGAATTTGTACAACCCTTCAGATGACGAGGAGATGGCGGAAACGCTGCGCTCCTTGTTGAATGAGAAGGAGGTCGGAGTGGTCGTTATCGACAACATCGACCTAATGAGGCTTCCAGAGAGGCTAAGGCAGCAGCTCTCGGACAGCGTCACGCCCACGGTACTGGGCATCGGGACTCAGGAGGACAATACACTCCGAGAGTCAATCAAGTCGGCACTTGGTGTCGATCTATGGAAGTAGAGTCAAAAGAGACAAGGAAGTGAAAAAATGAGTAAAGAAAATGGAGTAATCTACCGGATATCCGGTCCAGTTGTAACAGCGATGGGCATCTCGCCTCGAATGTACGAAGTCGTACGCGTGGGAGACGAGGGGCTTATGGGAGAGGTAATCGAGCTTCACGGAGACCAGTCAGTAATTCAGGTCTACGAGGAGACCTCGGGAATAAAGCCGGGCGAACCGGTTGTGAGGACGGGGCAGACACTTTCCGTACAGCTCGGGCCAGGACTTCTGACACAGATCTATGATGGAATTCAGAGGCCCCTGCCGAAGTTGGAGGAAACAATGGGTGTTTTCATCACTAGGGGTGTTGATGCGGATGGCCTGGATCTCGTGAAGGAGTGGGAATTCAAGCCCAGTGCCAAGGCCGGGGACGAAGTCGTTCCCGGACAGGTGATAGGAATAGTTCAGGAAACAGAGACTATCGAACACCGAGTCATGGTGCCACCGAAATCGGGAGGCGTCGTAAAGAGCATCGAGTCAGGCTCGTTCAACATTACACAGACGATTTGCGTCTTGGAGGATGGAACAGAGATTGCAATGATGCAGGAGTGGCCAGTTCGTCACCCTAGGCCATTTGTCCAGAAGTATGCTCCAGATGTGCCCCTGATGACGGGACAGAGGATACTAGACTTCCTCTTCCCCCTTGCTAAGGGGGGAACCGCTGGAATCCCAGGTCCTTTCGGCTCCGGAAAGACAGTAACTCAGCAGCAACTTGCAAAGTGGTCGGATGCAGAGATTGTGGTTTACATCGGCTGCGGCGAGAGAGGTAATGAGATGACGGAAGTGTTGGACGAGTTCCCTCACTTGATAGACCCAAATACAAACAAGCCCCTGATGAACAGGACAGTGATGATCGCAAACACGTCTAACATGCCTGTAGCAGCACGAGAGGCCTCAGTCTACACAGGTGTCACAATCGCGGAGTACTTCAGGGACATGGGATACAACGTGGCTCTCATGGCCGACTCAACCAGCAGATGGGCAGAAGCCATGAGGGAGATTTCCTCGAGGCTAGAGGAGATGCCAGGTGAGGAGGGATATCCCGCCTACCTGTCAAGCAGACTCGCAGAGTTCTACGAGAGGGCTGGGAGGGTGAAGACACTGTCCGGAGAGGATGGCTCAGTTTCGGTAATTGGTGCCGTCTCGCCCCCTGGCGGTGACATTTCAGAGCCAGTTAGCCAAGGGACCCTCCGCATAGTCAAGGTGTTCTGGGGACTGGATGCGGGCCTAGCAAGGCAGAGGCACTTCCCAGCCATAAACTGGCTAAGCTCATACAGCCTATACCCGCAGTCATTGGACCAATGGTACAGGGACAACATCGCCTCGGACTTCCCTGAGGTCAGGACCGAGATAAGCACACTGTTGCAGGTTGAGGCTGAATTGCAGGAAATCGTTCAGTTGGTCGGTTCCGACGCACTCCCAATTGACCAGCAACTGACTTTGGAGGTCGCGAGGATGATCAGGGAATTCTTCCTACAGCAGAACGCCTTCCATGACGTGGATACCTACAGCGATCTGAAGCTACAATACGATATGGCCAAGGCCATCTTGTCATTCCAGGAAGAGGCGAAGAAGGCAATAGCCGGTGGAGCCCAACTAGAAGACGTCGTGAACGTACCTGCGAGGACCGATCTCATGAGAGGCCGATTCGAGAAGGGATACGACGGACGCATAGGGGACCTTGTTTCGGAGATGGGCAAGCAAATATCGTCCAGCATGGAGGCTAACTGAGGTGATACAATGAGTGGAAAAGAGTACAGAACAATTACTGATGTCAAGGGGCCTCTGGTGTTCCTAAACAAGACCGAGCCAGTATCCTATGGTGAGATAGTGCAGCTTAGGCTAAGCGACGGCTCGATGAAGAACGGGCAGGTCCTGGACACATCTGATGATCAGGTAATCGTCCAAGTTTTCGAAGGCACCGCTTCCGTGGACAGACAGACGGGAGTCAAGTTCCTGGGTGACGTGTTCAAACTACCAGTTAGCAAGGGACTGATCGGTAGAATCCTCGATGGAGCCGGTAGGCCTAGGGACGGCGGCCCAGAGATAGTTGCCGATGAGATGGCCGACATAATCGGTGCAGCCATCAACCCATACTCCAGGCAGAGCCCTGAGGCCTTCATCCAGACCGGAATATCTGCAATCGACGCCTGCACCTCATTGGTTAGGGGCCAGAAGCTGCCAATTTTCAGCGCCAGCGGACTTCCCCACAATGACATCGCCCTTCAGATTGCCAGGCAAGCGAAACTAGTGGACAGCGACGATGCTTTCGTCGTGGTCTTCTGTGCAATGGGAATAACTGCTGAGGAGTACAACTTCTTCGTTCACGATTTGGAGCGCACAGGTGCACTGGAGAACGCCGTTCTTTTCGTCAACCTTGCCGACGATCCAGCGGTCGAGAGGCTAATTACTCCTAGATTGGCCCTAACCGCCGCCGAGTATCTGGCATTCGAACATGACTACCACGTTCTCGTGATATACACGGACATGACCAACTACTGCGAGTCATTGAGACAGATTGGCGCTGCTAGGGAAGAGGTACCTGGAAGGAGGGGATACCCCGGTTACATGTACACCGACCTAGCCATGCTATACGAGAGGGCAGGACTGGTCAAGGGGAAGAAGGGATCAATCACCCAATTCCCGATTCTGACAATGCCAGGTGACGACATCACGCACCCGATTCCGGATCTTTCTGGGTACATCACAGAGGGGCAGATTGTGATTTCTAGGGAGCTGCATCAGAAGGGGATTTACCCTCCCATCAACGTGCTTCCATCCCTCTCCAGACTGATGAATGCTGGAATCGGACCTGACAAGACCAGGGAGGACCACAAGTCCGTTTCCGATCAGCTGTATGCGGCATATGCCCAAGGCAGGGAGCTCCGTGGACTAGTCGCAATTGTGGGTGAGGACGCCCTTAACGAGAGGGACCTGCAGCTGCTGAAGTTCGCGGACATCTTCGAGGATCAGTTCCTCAGGCAGAGCAGGGACGAAGACCGTTCAATCAATGAAGGGACGCTCGATCTAGCGTGGAACCTGCTCTCAAACATCGATACCAAGTTCCTAGTTCGCCTGGACCAGAAGTGGATCGACAAGTACCACCCCACTGAGAAGAAGAGCTAGTGACGGAGACCGGAGGACGAAATCGTGGCACTCGACATCAAACCGACCAGGTCCGAATTGATTAACCTGAAGAGGCGTATCAAGCAGACATCGAGTGGCTACAACCTTCTAAAAATGAAGAGAGACGGGCTTTTCCACGAATTCAGAACCCTACTTTCTGAGATGATCGAGGCCAGGGAGGAACTAGTTGTCACGTACAGAGAGGCTCTCCAGGCAATCAACCTAGCATCTTCGATCGAGGGAGGCCTGGCTGTAAAGAGCGCGGCCATCGCCTCGTCGAAGCACCCCGAGGTCACTGTCTCGAAGCGGAACATCATGGGAGTTGTAGTGCCGCAAGTGGATGGCCAGAACCTGAAACTGTCCGCCGAGGACAGGGGTTTGGGGATGGTAGGCGGCTCACCCTATATCGACGAGGCCGCAGACTCATACTCTCTCCTGGTTGAGAAGGTAGTCAAGGCTGCTGAAATGGAGGCAACTCTGAAGAGACTGCTGGAAGAAATAGAGGCTACGAAGAGGAGGGTGAACGCCCTCGAATTCAAAGTCATTCCAGAGATGAAAGAGGCCCAGACATTCATCCAACTAAGGCTTGAGGAAATGGAGAGGGAAGAGACATTCCGTCTGAAGAGATTCAAGAATAAGTGAGTACTGACATCACAATCCCCGGAGCGAGGGGTCAAATCAGACTTCCGGCAGGGTGGACGCGAGGCGATTAGGTGGAGTCTACAGATAGCATCGTTGTCGACTCTGAGACATGGGGCGCAATTGAGCTGTTTGAGGTAATTTCCTCTCGATATTTCGAACTCGGAAATGAGGGCTCCATTCCACCTTCGTGGGAGGTAAATGGGAAGGATGGGAAAAATGCAGGAGAGCAACTCGTGCTCCTCAACGATCACTTGGCTCCAATGGGCATGGTTGGTACCCTGGAAGGTTCGAACCCACCCCTCTTGTCAATCTCGGGACTGCCAAGCGGCCAAGTAGTCCTGAAGAATTGGCAACAGGCATTAGTCTGGCTAGCCATGTCTGCCCTTCTGACAATCATCGGCGCCGAATGGGTGGAAAGATATGGTCACGGAAGCAATCCCCTTGGTCTGGGTACGTGGGGGCAATCGGCGCTTTACTTCACTGCTCCCATGCTGGCATCCGTACTAACTGCGAGCCAGATTAGGAAGACAATTGCCAGCAGAATGGGGGTGGAAAGCGGGCACATAATCCCAATCGTCCTGCCAATCTCCACTTGGTGGCCGTTCGGAATCATTGGCACATTGGGCCAGAGACGCAGTGACCTAGTCCCCGTCCCCAATAGGAGGTCCCTGGGAGTAATCGAGTCGATTGTCCCATTGTCGTTATTCTTTCTCGGAAGCATCCTTACTTTGATCGGTCTTTCTTTGACTCCGGAAAGTCCTCCAGAACTAGACGAGCCCCCAGTAGTCTTCCAAACCAACCTGCTGGTAGGGATTTTTTCCGAGGCATGGCTTGGACACGGACTCGGTCTTAGGCTTCAGTGGTTGCATCCAACCGGAATTGCAGGAATAGGGCTAGCCATCATCGGCTGGGGTCTGATGTTGCCCATTCCCGGCTTCCCCGGCGACAGGGCCATGCACTGCATATTCGGCCCTTCGAAGATGAGAGACGGAAACTTCCAGACTTCTATCTTCATTGCATTTCTTGGAATTCTAGTCTTCGTCTTTGCCACATCCGACTACTCGCCGTGGATTTTCCTTGCTGCCATAGCGGTTTGGCAGAGATTCTCTCCGGATAGCATCCCGCAACCAATAGTGCTGGATGAATACACTGGACTAGATGAGAGGGACGGAGTGAGGCTCACCGCCGTTGCAATCATTATACTGATCGCTGGATTCCCAGGAGCGACTCCATCCCTAGAAATGGAGGGCTACGACGCAGGTCTTTCGACAGATGCTTGGCCAGTTGAACTGGAATTCGTGGGCGAACAGGCATTGGAGATTGAGCTCGAACTATCTCCGAGAGGGGTGAAGCCCGTTTCTGGATGGATTCAATTCAGAGTGGAAGGCCCACTATACGGTGCCTGGTCTATCTCCAACTCGTGTTCAGAAATCACAAACATCTGCGAATTCGAGGATGTCACTCAGTCCAATACTGGCTCACTTGGAGTAATACTGCATCCCCCTGGAGGTGGTGGATTACCTCACTTACTCAGAATATTCGTGGACGTCCAAGGAAAGGAGACTGAGCACACAATCGACCTCGTCGGATCTGTCCCACCAACAGGAATCGGAGGTCCGGGGAGTCCTCTCTGGCATTCGTCAAATGAAGCAGGAATTTCCACGATTTGCACGTCGGTGGAGGTTTCCGGAGGAGGGGCTAACATAACTTCAGAAAACCCCTACTGGGATTTCTCTAACTCCACCGAGCTTGTAGAAGGGAGCAACGAGGTTTGCATGACGGGACACCACGGAGCAATGAGTTTCACAAGCCGGTATGACCAACTGGGACGTGCCTTTGGCCCTGGAATTGCAATAGTTCAGGGAAATATCACAACTGGCTATTGGAATCTCCCGATCGAGGGTTCTGGAGCCTATCTCCCAGTATCTGATGGCGAATGGGAATTGCCGAATAACTTCGTAAATAGCGGAGACATACTGTTCCATGCTGACTCCGGTCATCCATTCTGCCCTTCTAGCGGAGTAGTCCGGGAAGTCGATACCGACGCTACAAACTGGAGCGTGAGCATGGAGGATTACTCTGCCATCAGGCTCTCTGGTGGCTTCGAAGGCAACGGCTATCTCGAGATGGGGCCATCTGGTTGGTTGACTGTATGCGACGAGTCGACAATATTGGAGGCTTACACACTGATGGAGGGATTAGATGTGATTTTCCCAAGTACAATCGCCATAGAGGAAGGCAGAGCATATTTCCAAGTGTTGAACCGCGAGGAGATGAGCTTACCAGTTACTGTGGAGTGGTTCGGAAACTCCCCCGATAGCGGAATTTGGAACATCTCCAAACCCGATTCAATAGACTCCGGGGAGACTGGGACCTTCGAAATCGAGTCAACTGGTGATTTGCCCCTGGAAAGATCTATCTGGATCACTGCGGACCCTTCTGGAGTAATTGTACACCTCTCGGCAAGGTGCCCTCTAGGTGGTTGCTGAATGAGGATCGCCGTTCTAGGAGTGGGTTCGGTCGGAGGTGTCCTAGTGGGCTCTCTAGCAGACACAGATGCTCACATCCTCTGCGTCTCCAGAGGGCAGACCGCGACGACCCTAGAGTCGGGACTAGTTCTCAAGAACCCAGAAGGTGCAATAGAAATGATCCCCCCCGAGAGATTCACTCTACATGATAGCGAGAAGGGCCCAGTCCCGGGAACAGAGATGAATTCCTACGATGCAGCCATCGTTGCAGGAAAGGCAGCATCTACACCTGTTCTAGCCTCTATTGCTAACGACTTGCTTTCCCCCGATGGAGTAGCAATTAGCATACAGAACGGCCTGGGGCACGCCGAGGTCATTTCCCATGCCGTCGGAAGGGACAGGGCCCTCGTCGGCTCCACCACTCATTCTGCTTGGAGGGACGGAGACGGGGTTGTGAATTGGTCCGGAAGGGGTTCCATTACTATGGGACGAACCGACGACACGGGACCCTCGGGGAACTCTTCTTCTCTCTTGGGGTACTTTGCAGACTCGGGGTTGAACCCAGTCTGGTCATCCAACATGGAGGGCGTAATATGGATGAAGTTGCTCATCAATGTGGCGATCAACCCAGTTTGCGCAATTGCAGGAGTCAGGAACGGCGCTCTGGCTGAGGTACCAGAGCTGTGGGAGCAGTCATTGGGGGCCATGAGGGAGGCGGAGGAGGTAGCGATCGCCTCGGGGGTCGATCTCGGAGACTTTGAGCCAGAGTCGTTCCTCAGGGAGGTGGTCCTAGCGACTTCGGGGAATCGAGTTTCGATGCTCCAGGACCTCATGGCAGGAAGGAAGACCGAGGTCGATGCATTATGCGGAATGGTGATCAAGAAGGGCAGGGAAGCAGGAGTCCCAACACCAAGGAACGAAATGATGCTGGCCCTGATAAGGGGCATAGAGATGTCGCCTCACTTTGACTAGCAGGATCATCGTTGGCAGGAAGGGCAGAAGAAAGTAGAGCGGTTTGACTGGACGACCCTCTTCACCGTACCACCGCAATTTTCCCGAAGACATGGCATTCCCTCTCTGCCGTAAACCAGGAAGTTGTGGACAAAGTAACCCATTGCTTCATCCCCTCCTACGCCCCTGAAATCCTGCAGAGTCGATCCTCCAGCATCTATCGCCTCGGTAATTACGTCGTGAGTAGCCCCAGTAATCCTGACGACCCTATCCGGCACTCCTGATTTTCCAGCGATAGTGTAGGCCATCCTTCGTGGAGAAATCCTAGACCGGTGCAGAATCTCACAGACGTAGATGTTGCCCAATCCTGCAACAGTACGTTGATCCAACAGCGCCGTCTTGATTGGAGTCCGACGACCCCTAAGATTCAGTGCCAACTCCTCTGGTGTCAGGTGGTCGGGTGTCGGCTCTGGCCCTATTCCTTCGAGAAGGCGATGGCCACTCTCCTCGGACGTGGGAAAGCAATCCATTATCCCGAACCTACGATGATCTGAATAGACCGCCCTGTCCCCGTTTTCGAGGTGAACTATCACCCAATCGTGGGGGCCATCCCCACTGCCAACCGATGCTCCATTTGCAAATCTGCCAGGCCTGCTATGAATCCCATCACCCAGAAGCGTCCATCTTCCACTCATCCCAAGATGGCAAAGCCATGTTTTACCCCCACTCAGGCGGATAAGTAGGTACTTTGCCCTCCGATTTACTGATTCGATGACGCTGCCTCTCAACATTTCAGAGAAACCAGATGGGAAGGGGAATCTTAGGTCATCTCGTAGAGTCTCTACATCTGCAATAGTCCGACCCAGCAGATGGCCCTCCAGCCCCCTTCGGACGGTTTCGACCTCTGGTAACTCGGGCATGTGTTAGCATTGGGTAAACAGGACCATCACTGTTTGCAATGGCTCTTACGTTAGGATTATTGGAGTTGGCACCTTACGTGTCCCATGGAGAAGGACTCGGATGGCGTTCCCGATTGGGTGATGCCGGATTCCGAACCCGAATCTCCCCAAGAGACTGTAATCTTCGAAGGCTCCCCCAATACGGTAGAAGCCACTCAGCCCGAGCAGATTTTCGTACATGCCTCTCATGGCGGACCAGCGGGGATTTATGCCCAGACGAATGCCGTCCTAGCTCTCGTCTTGGCAATACTCGGACTGGTTTTTTGTGGCCTGTGCACGGCAATTCCAGGCTTAATCCTGGCTCAAACTGCTTTGGCCCAAACCGAGGCGCAACCCGGCCATCCTGATCATGGGGTTGCCAGAGCTGCACAAATTGTCAGTTGGATAACCATAGGCATTTGGGTGATTTTTATCGGGTTCATGGTATTGGGCTTCGGAGCGGCAATCGCATCTTCACAGGCTTGAGGAACACCAGAAGACTACATGCTGCTCCTCGAGCCCACTCAGGTCAATCCTCTCCAGAAGATTGAGCTCAGAATCGAGGATTCTCTTTTCGGCCTTCTCGAACCGGGAATCGTCATCCCCATCCGAAGTCCTTTCACTTGCGGCCTTCAGACTTAGTATGGCAGTACCTCCTGGTTTCAGGAATGCCTCCGACATCCTGACAAATGCTTCTGCCTGATCCGCTATACTGAGGTCCTGGTGTATCCAATCTGCTCTAGATCTCATGAAGGGGGCAACTTCAGATGGCTTCCTGGCATCGCCCAATACCGGAACCAGACCTCTCCTTTTCTTTGCTAGAGAGAGAAGATCTCTGGCCATCCTAGGGGATATTTCCACTGCCACGACCTGACCGCCATGGTGGTTGTCCGCCCCGCAGACAATATCGTGGATATGGCTGACCGTACCTCCGCTGGAGGCTCCAAGGTATAGGCAAGTGGAACCGGGATTAGGGAGAATTTCCACTGAGTCATGCTTCGTCCTTAGCAATGCAGCAGCTATCTTTGACTTGGACGGATCCCAATTCCTCCACTCAATCCGACCATCCTTTTTCCTTCTCTCCCCCCTCACCGAGGTTCCTCTTACTGCATTCCTCGTCCACAGGGACCTCCCCTCTCTCTTTGCCCCCCATCCAAGAGGCACCTTATTGCGCGACAGTGTCTCACTTCCTCTTCGGTGGGCGTGGGAACTTTGACTTGATTTCCTCTACCTCTTTGTTTATCTCTTCGATCTTTTCTGGGCCCCATGCATCTCCTCCAAAGTGATCTACCCTGACTGCTATGCTGGCTTTCCCGGCAAGGAATCTGGCGATCTTCCCCCTGACCCAGCGAGGGGAGCGACTCACCTGTGGCATTGAGAATAGGATTGCTCCGTGCTTTGGAGGGGGAGCCCCACGCCTGTGGGCCGACATGGCAGCATGGGCTCCGAGGACCTGAAGAGAGCCCGATGGCATTCTGGCAAGCCTCTCCCTGCCACCGGCTAAAACAACAAGCTTGGCTGCAGAAATTGGCCCCATTAGGGCAGTCAGGGATGGCAGATAGGTGGCCGAAATTTCTCGGATAGACTCCTCGTGCCCGATCAGTATTTCGGAGGATGTTGTTACTCCCGAGGCCAGAGACTTCAGTGCTAGCCATTCGGAATCACCTGGCTCGTGTGCAGGTTCACCAACTCCCAGAATCTTGGCAGCTTCAGAGATTGACTCAGAATCTGCTACAGCCCGGGGAATTTCTCCCCTCTGCAAATCGAGGTCTGCTTCGGTGATGAAAAGCCCGGCCCACTCAACACAGCGCGCTTCCGCGGTAATCCAAGATGCCCGCATCTCCACGGTTGAAGAGACTAGCATGTCCAATCTGCGGTCCAAATCCCCCGCAGCACTGGCTATCTCCCTCTTGGCAAGTAGTTCCGACGCTCCCTGGAGAAGTTTCTCGTCTTCCTCTCCGAAAGGGGGCCAAGAAGGATCGGAAACCGAAGCGACCCGGTCCGGCACTGCATCTGGGAACCTTTCCAATAGGTCCTTCACCTCATTCAAAGCCCGGCCTTGCTTTATCGTTTGCAGCCTATCTGCCAGGCTTGAGTGAGACCTGTGCCCGTCCCAGGCTATCTCGTCCAGCACATAGCCCTCTTCGTCGACTACTCTTGCGAGCCTCCAGTCGTAGTGAATCCGCACGTTCTTCCGAAGCGGGTCAGCGGCTTGAACGGTGCGGAAGGTGAATTTTCCAAATCGAATAGTTGAATAGTCGGCAGGTCCACCGTGACTCGGTTAGCGCTAATGCGACAATGGACGTGAGAGTATGTTTTGTCCCGAGTGTGGTTCCCTTTCCTATCCAGATAGCAAGGGTTGGATCAAATGTCCAGACTACAAGTGCGGTTATGAGGGGCCGCTTTCTGGTACTGATGGTAAAGGTTCAGAGTTTACGGATCCCATGACGGGTAAGACAATTGACCTCTCAAAGACGAGAGCGACAACCGACTCAAAGTCACTGAAGCATCTTACAGAGGTAGTCGAAGAGGAAGGTCCCAGGGGGACTCTGAGGGTAGGGGACTACATTTGCCCTAAGTGCGACGGCGATAGGGCTTTCGTAGAACTACGACAAACCAGGTCCTCGGATGAGCCGGAAACTAAGATTTGCACTTGTGAGACATGTGGCCATAGGTGGAGGGAGTATCAGTAATCGCAACCTGACGACCCCCCAATAAGCATCAAGAGCCTTCAATTATGGAGAGAGTCAGTAGGGGAGTTACGATGTTGAGAATCACGGCAAAGCAGCAACTGATGAGGGAGATAGTCGACGTACTATCGGTACTTACTGATGAGGCCAAACTAGTATGGGGCGAAAAAGGCCTAGGAGTTAGCGTAGTCGATGGTTCTCACGTAGCCCTGCTTTCTCTAACAATCGCCGATGAATGCTTTGAAACCTATGAGGTCGAGCCCGTTGAGATCGGATTAGAACTAGGCAAGATGAGGGACTTACTTACCTTGGCAGGGCCCAGTGATCTGGTTGAGTTGGACTATGACGACGCTGTCGGTGCGATAAACGTCCGAGTTGGCGAGGTCCACAGAATACTGAGGGGGATAGACACCAATGCCATGGACAACCCAAATCAGCCAAAACTGGATTTCAAGTCAAAGGCAACAATTGACTCAGAGAAGCTATCCAGGGCATTGAGGGCAGCAAAATTCGTAGGCGAGCTAGTGGACCTAAGCATGGACAAGAACCAGATGACCGTTTCAGTAACGGTAGAGGCCGGAGAAGGAGTCAATGTAAAATTCGAGTCAGGCGAGTTGAGTGAACTTGTTTGCGGTTCCCCGACTCATTCGACCTACTCCCTCCAGTTCCTAGACCCACTTACCAGAAAGCTTGCAGGTGGGCTTACGAATGAGGTTACTCTCGAGTTCGAGGAGAAGTATCCCCTTAGGCTGACATGGCTTAGCAATGACGGCGGGGCAAAATGGACGTACTTCTTGGCTCCTAGGGTAATGAATGACCCGTGAACTCATCAATGAGTATCCCCAGCGGTTCTCGTGCCTAGCAAGGTTTGCGTAATCGTGCCTACCGTAGGCAACCCCGAAGAGTTGGGTGTAGTCTTGGACGGCCTAGCGAGCCAGTCATTCTCCGACATGGAGGTCGTGGTTGTAGGCCCTGGTGGAGATCCTGGCAGGGAGATAGCATTGCAAAGAGGGGTTAGGTATCTGGATGAAGGAGATTCCAAGACTAGGGCTGACGCATGCAACTTGGCAATTGAGGAGACCGAATCAGAATTGGTCCTATTCACCGATGATGACGTTGTAGTCCCCAATGACTGGGTAGAAAATCTGGTCAGGTGGTTCGACCGCCCAGAGGTTGCTGGGGTCGGAGGCCCCAATTTCGCACCTCCTGAGATTTCCACAACATGGCAGAAGGCCATAGACGTCTCTTTCTGCAACAAATTCTTCACTGCGGGAACAAACTATGGTAGGATGGCCAGAGGGGAATTGGAGGAAGTTGAGCAACTTCCCGGAGTCAACTCATCCTACAGAAGGGAGATTCTGGAGGAGGTCGGTGGCTTTGACCGTGGGGCCATCGGGGCAGAGGATGTCATGTTGGACCTAAGGATTAGGAATGCCGGACACCGGCTTTGGTCGGATGGTAGCGCAGTGATGTGGCATAGGAGGAGGAATCTTGGCAGGGTGATGAAGCAGATAAGGAACTACGGGCTTGTCCGAAAAATGGCCGGCCATCGTTACCCCAGCCTTTGGGGGTGGAGTCATGCGATGGTTTCGGCATTCCCTCCGCTGGTAATGTTGTCATTAGCTCTATTCTCGTGGGGCTGCATCAACGGAGGAATTGCATGGCCCGAATTCTGGGACATCTCAACTGATACAGTTCCGATGGGCATGGAGAGGCTAGCCGTCCACCAGCTACCTACCTTGGCCATAGTGTACAACCTTCTAGCATGGGTGGGGGCAGCGAGTGGTAGTTCCCCAAACAAGAATGCGGTGACTGTGATATTGTCCTCATTCGTCTCATTCATGTTGCACTGGAACTATGGAATCGGCTCCCTGAAGGGCAGATTGGCGATTTCCAGCGGGAAGGAACTGTCGCAAATAGACGACAGGGAAAGATGAGTCTAGGCTATTTACCCTGGACCATATTTCCGGACTCGAGGTACCAAGTAGGCTGCCTAGGTCGCCAGAAGATTCCGGTAAATAGCCCAATGAAGACGCCGCCTAAGACGAGATTCAACCATCCCTCGGATATGTAACCCGGACTGGCATTGAAAAATGCCCAGACGAACGAAGGCACGATCCCCACAATCAATGAGATAACCGCTTCCTCAAGGATTACTCTTGACCCGACCCTCCTAATGGGGATTGCAGGAGGGTTGCTTGACCATTCTGGAGTATCCCTAAGAACAAGTCGCATTTTTGTGGAATTTTGCGGGCCCCCAAATTTCTCATGAGCCATGACAGAAGGACTAGCATTACCGGATCTCCAAACTCGAGTAATTCTTGGTTTGGATCCTTTCTTTACGAGTGGACGACCATCACATTGCTTTCCCCAATAGTCATCGGTCGAGTCTGCAAGTGCTTCCACACCACCCCCATCTCCTCCGGAAATAAGACCCCTTGAATGAGCAAGCTCCCACTCGGATTCCGAGGCAACCTCTGCCCCAGAGGATTTGATCAAATCCTCTGCCACGGAGGGCTCAATCGGCTCTGCAGAGATCCGGAAACGATAGCCTATCGAAACCTCATGCCTGGGCCCTATTCCACCGAAAATTATCGCTCTGTTATCAGAGCCAACCAGAACAGAACCCGGCTCGACTTCCACCCAAGAAACTGGGTAGTCAACCAATTTCACTCCTCCGAGTCGTTTAGTTCACCGGTCTGGATAGACCATTGTGAAGCGTAAACATTCTCGTTTTCCAGGAGTTCGCGGTGAGAACCACGCTCAACTATGGCCCCATCGACCATGGCGATAATCTCGTCCGCGTTCCTAATCGTCGCTAGGCGGTGTGCTACTGCAATTGTTATCCTATGCTTACCGCCATTTGACCCGCCTCCGAATAGCGACTCTTGGATCCTCTTCTCTGTCTCAGCATCCAGAGCTGCACTAGCCTCATCAAGAATCAATAGATCAGGGTCATTCAGTAGGGCACGAGCTAGGCTAACTCTGGCCCTCTGACCTCCAGATAGCATCACTCCCCGATCGCCCACCATCGTCTCCATTCCTTCGGACATTTGAGAAATGAACTCCCAGGCTCCAGCGGCCTCAAGCGCATTTCTGACTTCCTCATCGGACGCCTCTCGCGCATATGCGACATTTTCCCTGATGGTCCCGAAGAAAAGGAATGGATCCTGCGAAACGAAACCGATCCTGGATCTTACTGACTCGATTTGGAACTCATTGATGTCCCTTCCATTGATCAGCACCCTGCCACTTTGGGGCTCGTAAAATCTCTCGACAAGTTTCAGAATTGTGCTCTTTCCAGCTCCAGTGTGCCCCATCACTCCTAGGAAATCACCAGATGATGCGGAGAAATCTATCTCGTTCAGAACGTTGGCTTCTGAGGTCGGGTATGCGAACGAAACCCCCTCGAACGTAATCGAAGAAATTGGCCCATCCAATGGAGTAGCCCCTTCGTTATCGAAAATCGAGGGTTCTAGATCGATAATCGCGAAGACCCTCTTTGATGCCGCCTCTCCTCGCTGAAGCTGGTTGAGGAGCATCCCAAGGATGAACATGGGCATGGTCATCCTGGTTGAGATTAGTAGGAAAGTCACGAATTGGCCGACTGTTATCTCACCCGATTCCATTACCCATCCTCCCGCCGAAACAAGAAGGCAGAACGATACTCCTGCGACTACGTATATGCCGGGGATGAATCGGTTGCGAACAAAGGCAGCTTGAATTGCTTGATTTCTATAATCGCCACTTTGCCTTTCAATTCTGGAACCCTCGAATCTAGCCGCATTGTATGCCTGAACTACGGTAATGCCAGAAAGGACGTTTTCGAGGATTGCAACAATCCCCCCGGTACTCTCTCTTTGCTTCCTATATTTTCTCTGTACCCTGGTGGAAAACCAAACGACCATCGGGATGATCAGGACAAGTGGCGCGAAAAGGATCAATGCTAGGGTTGACGACATCCAGAACATTATCGCGAATGCCGTTCCGAATGTGGTTGCTATCCTAATCATACTCGTGCTGGCATCGGAGATAATATCCTCTAGCTGCGCTACATCAGCGGAAAGAACTGACATGAGGTTTCCTGACTGCCTGTTCTCGAAGTATGAAGCCTCCATGGCCAACAAAGAGTTTGTTGCATCCATCCTGATGTCATGTTGTGCTTTGTACGCTGTTGATTGCCATAGTTGGTTGCTCAATCCTTGGAAGACGGCTAGGAATGTGAATGAGAGCAGGATTAGTAACCCAAATCCGAACTCAATCGAATTTATCGGACCGAGAGAGGGAATCCAATCAGAACTAACAAAATCCTCGACTCGCGAGTCAGTGAACGTCTTTGACTGGTAGTAATCAGCAGCCATCCCTATGGCGATGAAGGGAATTAGATCGAATGCCCGGGCTCCTATGTTGGCGAGCACTCCTCCGAGAGCCTGCTTCCAGTAACGCGTGACATAGGGAACTATTCGCCAAATCTTCCTCCCAACAACCTGCTTCTCGTCCTCGGTGTCCGACTCGTCCTTGCTAATCGAGGCAGGGTTGATGGCTCGTTGGCTTCCTTTTGCTGTCACACTCCTTCGTACAGTAGTTGGCGTTTCAATGCTACCCGGGGCATCGATTCCCACTCCTCCTTGAAATGTGGTGCGCCGGCCGGGATTTGAACCCGGGCCATGAGCTTGGAAGGCTCAGATGCTACCCCTACATCACCGACGCTAAAGCATTCGAGAAAAGATTGGCTCTAAACGGATTCGGTCCAGAAGTACTTCAAGAGAGGTACCTTGCAGAGGTCAGCATGATGGTAAGGCAGAAAGTCGGGTTGGTAGTAATGTTCCTTTTTGTTCCGATTAATGGGCCCCTCTGGAGAATGGCGATGGAATCACTGGGTGCACCTTTCCAGATTGGCGAATTCCAATTCTTCGGGCTTTCAGTACTGCTTTTTTCATTGGGGGCACTAATGTTATTTTCACCGAGGATAAGCCTACGTCAAACCCCATAGAGTGATTTAGGCCACTTTGAGTGGACATTGCTCAGAATCTCCTCTACTCGTTCAATTTCCAAACCATCAGAAATTAGGCGAGAGCACAGCTCCTGGGTCCTCTTCGGAATTGTCTTCGGACCAAGGACCGCACCCGGGCGTGATGGGTCATCCAAGAAATCAGTCTCCATTCCCCATGGCGAATCAGCTTGTGTTACTGAGTTCGCAAGGCCGTCCACGCTACCCTTGCCCACACTCACCGTAGTCGAGAGACCATGGGTAAAATTCGCACTAACGTCTGGGGGTGCGAAGTGCCTAATTGCCATTTGTTTTGGCAATCCAGACTTAAGGCACATCTCGCTTAGTTCACGGCATGTCTCCTCTCCATTATCTTCGACATGAAGTTGAATCGAGACTCCGGCTGATGCCGCCATTGACATCACCTCGACTAGATTTTCATTGGCTTCCTGCCAGATTTCTTGGCCAACCTCATAGTGAGGCCGACCGACTTCCCCCAAGCAATGGGCCTCTCCCGACTCGATCAAATCTAAGGCTAGTCCGATTGCCTCCAAATGGAGTTCTGTAGATCTCCCCATGCCCAGTTCCCCTATCTGCTTCTCCCAGACAACCGGATGCGGCCCAAGCACTACGCCGACATCGATTTGGAAGGATTCTCTAACTCTACTTGCCATATCCAGGGTATCATTGTATGCATCCCTGTATCCATCAAGATCAGTGGGGAGTGAACCAGAAAAGGCCGGTTTGTGAACTAGCATAATTCCCGTTCCACCACTATTGACAAAGTCACTAATTGCATCGAGAAATCGATTATTTCGATCTAGATGGATGTGCTGGTCTGTTATTGGCCCTTCCCACTTACCGTCAACAAGCATGGTCTCACGCCAAGGCGCCTTCTTCTTCGAGTTGGGATAGCCAATAGTTTGCTGCCATCTGTGCCACTCTCCTAGATGATTGGCCCAATACTATTCCCCTGCCATTGTTGAACATGAGAATCGTGCATCCATGCCTCTTCGCGTCTATTCGCAGTGCATCTATTCGCAAGTCATGTTCAGCGTCTGAGAATCTCTCTGCTGCTAGCTCAATCATTACGGCCTTACCTATGGAAAAGCTAGCCAGAACCTCTCCCTTGCTGATCGACAGACCAACTTCGGACATCCCCATCCTAAGTAGTATCTCCTCGGCAATAAGAGTGGCCGCCTCCACATTTGCGATTCCATGGATTAGCAACTCCCCATCGGGGTTGATCACCACAACCGATCTTGGGTTTTCATGTTCGATAACTGCGTATGCGCCATTGCTCCTGGCCCCACATAGCCTCACAGCATCATCTAGAGAAACCGGGCTCCGAGAGGCAACCCTGAATGACTGCGTCTCTACTGAAATTTGCAAGTCTCCGCCTGACATCACTCTCTCCCCACTTTCTCCAGCGAATCGCAAGTACTTAGGATACTCTCTAGGGCGTACAGGTTTGCTTGCTGAACAGGAACTAAGAGAGTGGGAGCATCTGCGCCTGAATCCCCCCCATCGACTCCTCTTAAGTCAGAAAGTGCTCCTCTAAGCCTGGCAGCAATCCTCTTGTCTCTTCTATCAATTAAGCTAGGGGTTAGTCCGGTCCTTTCTTCGGCCCACCACGCTGCACAGACAGTTGCAGCCGCACCTAGGTCTGCATTGACAGATTTGTGCGACTCAACCTGGTTTATTGCGCTATTT
>MDSZ01049922.1_pt1 | contig 32760 bp, 34 predicted proteins | sample 811201 | NCBI WGS metagenome assembly MDSZ01 (sample SAMN05326647, study PRJNA326480) | marine metagenome | isolation source: seawater | place: Indian Ocean: North | collected 2010 | reverse complement strand
GTAGTCGGATTGGTATGCACACAAAATCTTTTTCTTATAAGTAGAAGCACTCTTGTGTGTCATATAAAATACATAGAGTCATATGGGAGTAATCCATCGATTTTATATCGTATTCAAAAACACATGATGTATTATGATAATCGTATCATGTATTAATTTTATATATTGTGCAAAATATATGAAATAAAAGAAATCCAATAACTACATATGTAAAACCTCAGCCAATTTTATATCTTACATGATTTTTAATAACATCTCATTTAGAAAAGTGTCATCATTTTGTCATCATATGTCATCATTTTGTCATCATATGTCATCATTTTGTGTGCTATACTTTTTTAAATAACATACTATGCAATTATCGCTTCAATTTTATATCTTATTATTTTTTTTGTAATTCCTTATGCCAAAAACGTCATCATTTTTTATATGTGTCATCATTTTGTCATCATTTTGTCATCATTTGTCATAATTTTGTCATCATTCTCAGGTTATGTAAAAAATAATAAGGTGTTACATGTTTTGATGTCATCATACAATATGTCATCATTTTGTCATCATTTGTCATCATTCGAGACATTATGTCATCATTTTGCAAATACATAATTTTAAGTATATTACTACACGTTTTCGCATAGCGTCCCTTTTTAATGTATATCATCCATATGACTTCATGATCGAATGTGTCATCATTTTATGTTACATGTTTTCGTATTACATATTACATATATTTTCTATTACAAAATGTCACCAATTTTGAATTAAAAGTCTTACATAAAAAATAGTAAAGGTCTATGAAAAAATGTGTCATCATTTTAATGTCATCATTTGTCATCATTTTATAATTCTCAAAAAATGTTTTGTATTTTAAAAAAAATACGCACCTATGTCCGACCTATACTTTTTGAATGTGTTTACCTGATAATGAAAATTGAAATTTTTTTTTAACCCAAAAAAAAAATGGGTTTTGGCTACTTGCTCATAAATGCTAAAAAATCACTTAGGTCGGTTACCTACATAAAAAAAAAAATTTCTGGAGTGAACATTTGAAATTTCAAAAAAGCTCTCCCCTAAAATAAAAAACTTATATTTTTCTTATATTTTTCTTATATTTTTCTTATAAAAAGTGGCGCACAAAATTGTGCAAAAATATAAAAAAAATATAAAAAAAAACATTTTTATATAATATGGTCAATTATCAATGTAAACGATGTGGATACAGCACACATATTCGAACACATTATAGAAATCACCTATATAAAAAATTTATATGTCCCCCAAATTTATCAAAAATACCTAGGTCAAAATTATGCAGAGAGTTTGAGGATTTGTTGAAAGATACACCTATTTATAGTACATTTCCCACGAAATACAAGAGTGAGAACAAAAAAGATGAAAATTGGCACACAAAATGTTCAAAAGTGGCGCACAAATGTGCGCCAACTCAAACTTCTGAAAATCCAAAAATGGCACACAAAATGACACACAAATGGCGCACAAATGAAAAATCAAATAAATATATAAAAAAACCCAAAAAATATGAGTGTGTTTTCTGCCAGAAATGTTTTACTAGAAGTAGTAGTTTGAGGAGACATGAGCAGCGTTTTTGTAAATATAAATATGACAAATACACAATTGAAATACAAAAATTGAAAAAAGAGATACAAGAACTAAAAAATTCTAACAATGCATTCATTCATCATACAACTAATAACATGCACAATTCACATAATACAAATAATATAACAAATAATATTACACTTCAAACATATGGAAATGAGGATTTCAAATATATAGCACAAGAGTTGTTACAAAGCTTTCAAACAAACCCGTATGAAAGTATTCCACGTCTTGTAGGTCTTATTCATTTTAACCCCGAACACCCTGAAAATCATAATGTTAGATGGATAAATGTTAATAAAAACTACTTGAAAATATATGAACACGAAGAAGGATGGATATCAAAAAATAAAAAAGATGTATTACGAGATCTGAATGATCAGGCATATTTTGCAGTTGATACAGAATATGATCCTAAATCAACTTCTTTAAACGATTCTCAAAAGAAAACATATGAACAGTTTAGACACGAATACGATAATGGTATCGAAAAAACTATAAAAAAATTAGAAAAAAAAACAGAACTCATGATACTAGATAAACGCTATATTGTGAATAAAACGAAATAAAAGACATATATTATACTAAATTAGTTTAAACATAGAATGAATAATACTATATTTTACTAATTATTAATAAATATCATCGGTTTTTACAATAAGAGTTTCTCAATAGTGTGATTCTGAATAAGCGTACCAATATTTAAACTGTTTATCAATATTTTCCAGGTCATTTGTTGGTTTGGTCTTATCAATTGTGATTGGTTTGGTTTTAGTACTATCTGATTTAACCTGGTCGTTTTCTTTATCAGTTTTATCTTTAAAGTTAGACAAGTTATAGTGTGATTCAGCATATGCGTACCAATATTTTTTCGTTTTATCAATATGCTTTAAATTATCTTCGCTCATATTATTTCTTTATAATTTTTTTTGTAACCATATATTTAAACTTTAAAAATCATTAATTCGGCATTTTATTATTTCAGGTGTTTCACTCGGGTGAATACCATTTTTATGTAAGAATTTCGCTATCATTATATCTTCATAAATATGGTTTGTATGTATGTCTAATTCTGTTTTATCTTCTTTACATATTACATTCATAGCTTTTCTTGATAATATGTAACCAGAACCACCATCTAACCAAGGAGTATAAGTACCATTATATTCTTTATTATTCCATATACTATCTAATGGACATTTATTAAAATGCCATCTCCGATTTCCTTCTTGTAAATATAATACCCTTTGTCCACAATAATCTGTCAAAGTAATACTATTCAGTTTGTTATGTATGTTATTATTTATTTTTGTATCCCAATCATCTATCTTATAAATATGAGTTATATTATTGAACTCAGGTATCTTTAATACTGCTTTTATCATAGAATATACTTTAAAAGGTAAATGATCATATGTATCTTTACATTTTAATGATAATATTCTATCTTTATATGTAAACGTTTCATCCATTTCTGGATCTCCATAGAAAATAAGACTATTGATCTTATAATTCAATAAATCTTCCCATATATTATTGTTTTTTTTACAAGACATAAAACATACAAGAATTTTGTTACTAATAATATTGTTGAAATATGTTAATAATGATTCGTATGAATTATTGTATAGAATAGGTTTTCTCAATTGATCTTTATAAATGCTATATAATTTTGTATCAGTAATACAAACTAAGTCATATGAATCAGCATAGTTTATAGATGATGATAATGTTTTTGAATAATATTTTGGTGTTTTTTTTACGGATGTTAAAGTTAATATTCCATATGCATCCAAAAATTGAGAATGGTAATCCTCAAAATTTAAATTTAAACACAATTCTATTCTCTTGTTTGCTACATATTTTTTCAATATATCAGGACAACTGCCTCTTCCAACTAGTTTAATTAGAAAGTTTTGATTTGAGGTATTTTCTAGAATATATGCTAACAATGAATAATTTCTATTGTTATCTAATAATCTTCCTTGAACAATAAATATAGGTATATCATTATGTTTCTTCTGTTCTTTATAAGGTAAATAATTCAATCTAATTATATTTCTTGATTTTGATAATGGAGATACAAAAAATATGTTAGGTTCGTTTTTTAATTTATTTGATGTACGATGCATGATAAAAATAGGATTACACAAAAAATTGAATTCTTTCTCATATGTTTTAGGATATGATGTACAAATTATATGAGTTCTTTTATGTGATTTGTTTTTTTTATTTGAAAGCTCTCTCTGTTTTTTGTATTTATAATAAGAAATAACTAAGATTTCCGGATATTTAACTTTAATATAGTTAAAGAAAGATTTATTTGGGATACATGCAAGTAATAATTTATCATTGTCTTCCTTAGGGCGACCTATTAATATATCATATTGTTCAATAATTGATTCCAATATTTCGTAGTGCCAAGAATAAGAATTTATAAATACAATTTGGTTCATTATTAAATATAAATCTATAAATTCTTAATTATTCTCAAAAAATTCCTTGTCACTTATTATATTAATTTTAAAACCTGATTTTTTATAATATCTCTTTCGAACGTCTCCTTTCTTTTCAAAATTTGTACATTGATCCCATATATCAATGATTGTAGGTATACACTTCCGATCATCAGGTAGTTGACGAAGTATTCTGCCAGAGGCTTGTACAACATCTGTTTTTGGGGAGGCATATATAAGAGTATTTAAACTTGCTAAATCAAACCCTTCTGATATCATATGATATGTTCCTAAAATTACCTTTTTCGTTTCAGCATTTTTTAAATTTGCCGCCTTTTCGCCACCTACATATAAACCACATTCTATAGCATATTTTTCATATACATATTGTTTTATTTTAAGTAAATGACCTCGTCTTTCAGATAAAACAAGTATTTTTCTAGGATACTCTTTGTGATATTTGTTTATGATATTAGATATTAACCTCAAACGATTAGGAGATTCTACTATCGTATTTATCATTTTTGGTAAATTTAGTGTTCCTCTAACATTATATGTCGCAATTTGATAACTAGGATCACTAAATTTTAACATATAACTGTGAACTTCTCCAACAGTATCAATCGTCTCTTCGGGTAATTTTATTTCAACTGGTGATCCTAAATACCATTCAAATACCTTTCTCAATCCGTCTTTTCTATCTAAAGTTGCGGATAAACCTATCATATATTGAGTTGAAATTTTTGAAAATGCACGGGAAAATACTTCTGCCGCAGTATGATGACATTCATCTACAATTGTCATACCGAAATCAGAAAATATTTTATTATCGTAATTACGCATAGATAGTGATTGAAGCATAGAGATTACAATGTCACAATTTTCCACTTTTATATTAGACCCTTGAATATATCCAATACTTGTATTTGGCAAAAAAGTTTTAATGCGTTCTACCCATTGATCCATAAGGAATTTCTTATGAACAACAACGAGTGTTTTCTTTTTCATTTTAGATATAATATTGAGTGCCATTACTGTTTTTCCTTGAGCACATGCTAAATTTAATATACCACCACCTTTTTCAATTAACGAAGGTATAAATTGATTAACAATTATTTCCTGATGTGATCTGAGTTCTCCATTAAATGGTATATCAATATCCTTTCCTGAATATTTTAATTCATCATATTCTGGAGAACCATATTCAGTTATACCCCAAAAACGCGGCACATAATATTTAGCATGATTTTCCATAAATACTGGAAATTTTTTAGGAGGGGGACCATATGTTGTCATGTATTTTTGCATCTCAAAAGGGGCTACAGAAAGATCTTTGCGTAGTTTTTTTTCTCTTTTAGGAGTTAGGTGAGATTTTCTTATAATATATCCCCTAGAAGTTAAATAGCAATTGCAATTATTTTTCTTGTTTTTAACATCCTTTTGTAACATTTCATATATAATATATCATTACTACCTTAAATTCATTTTTATTAATTAACCATAACTATAACATATAATATATGCATCCTAGAAGACTATGTTCCTTATATAGATGTTTCAGTACAACAAAAACACGAACAAAAATTAACTTTAATGCCGGTCCATCACAATTGTCAAAAAATGTATTGGCACAAGCGAGTCAAGCTATTTTAGATTACAATAACAGTGGTTCAAGTATCTGTGAACTCTCTCATTTTAATAGTGAATGGAAAACATTGTATAATGATACGGTAAAAAATACCATCAATTTTTTAAATATACCCAAATCCCATAAGTGTTTTTATATGAATGGTGGAGGAACACATCAATTCACTACATTATTTTATAATTTGTGTAACAAAGATTCAGAAGTTCAAGTTCTCGTTTCTGGATATTGGAGTCAAAAGGCAGCTGACGAACTAAGTAAACTTTGCAAAGTTAAAATTGTAAATCATGCCTCTGAATTAAAAGATGATAAGAAATATTCTTTCACATTTTATTGTGAAAATGAAACCGTGAATGGAATAGAATACAAGAATGGATTGTCATTTAAACCCAAAAATCATATACTTGTATGTGATTCATGCTCGATATTAGGTGGTAAACATATGGACATTGGAAATTATGATGTTTTGTTTTCTTCTTTATCAAAAAATTTAGGAGTTTCGGGATCTACATTGGTTATATTAAAAAAAGAATTGCTAAAAGATACATCAAATAAAATACCCGACGTCATGAATTGGAGAGAGTATTATAAATTAAATGGCCCAACACCATCTGTATTTTCCATATTTTTTACTTTGAAAAATTTGAAACATATGATAAAAACTGGTGGTTTAGATTATTATGATAGAATTAATACAATCAAGAGTGACTTATTATACAAATACATAGACAATAGTGATGGGTTTTATATTAATACTATAGACAAAAAATATAGAAGCCGTACAAATATTGTTTTTACTGTAAAAGATTCACATGAATTATCGAAATATTTCTCAGATAGTTGTGATTTATTTGGATTTATAGGAACTCGGCATCACTTTTCAGATAAGTCCAAAGGATGTAGATTATCTTTATATAATTCAATAAGCATACAAGATGTTGAGGATATCATTGATTTTATGGAGAAATTCAAAAGGTTTGTATTATACAAAGATTTAACCACACACTATTCTAATCGGTTTATAAAGAAAACAGATTCTATTTTAGTTAGAAAAGCGGAAGATAATATATCTGAACTATCATCTGATGAACAAATAGATATGCTTGCAAATGATATTGGTAGACTTAACAAATTATAGTATATCTTAAAATAAAAATGATGATATATATTTTTATGGATAAAAAGAACAAACAAAGAATATAAATCAGAAATGAAGCTTATATTAAGTGATGTTTTGGGTTACATAGGTGCATTCTTCCTAATTATGAGACTTACTCCTATAATTTATGATCAATTGAATAAACCTTCTAAAATAAATTTATATTTTCTAGGGATGGAATTTATAGCATGTGTGTTTTTAGGTTCTTCAGCGATTTTAATACGATCAACACCTTTTATAATTGCAAATATTTTGTCATTTATAAATCTTATGATAATTGTCTCAGTGCAAATTCGAATTCGTTGTTTTAAAAGTACATTACATAACGAAAATGAACCAGACGAGGTAGAAAAACAGATCAGTGAAATACCAGATGAGATAGAAAAACAGAGCAGTGAAATACCAGATGTGAGAATTATTCCTATTGTGGAAACTCAATTTTGTTTCTAATTCTACGATAGCTAGTGCTATTCATGTAAACTGTGGCATACACTTAGAATAGGAATAGAAAACTAAGGATCAAAAGTGCGTGATGTCTACATGATGCGGAATCATTGTTTCTTAATGTTGGGATTACTTTTTTTTGTTTCAAAAAAATGAACATCATAAATACAAAATATCTAGTTTATTTAGTATGTCATCACTTTGTATTAATGATACTGTTCTACAATCCAAAGATATAATCAAAAATAAATTAAAATCTTTTGGAGTTAATAGTAAAAATCTTAATAACTATGTGAAAGTTTATGTATTAACTAAAGAAGAAAAAAAATACATAGATGACTATGAAGAATATGATGATTTAGATTTAGTTGCGTGTTATTGGGATATAGATGAAGCATTTTCAACTATGTATAAAAAGATAAATCAAGATGTAAAGTTCGAATTTAGATATAGTATAAAACCAGTTCATATATGTATGGATGATGCTGAAAATTTGTTTCTGAAAGAAATCAAAGATACTAACAGTAAAATAAATATAGATAATATATTGGTATTACTTGATAAGAAGAGACTTTATTGCATAGATAAAAATGGATATAAGATATATTGGTAAGTAAATATGTAAATTTATTGTTCATATAGGATATTTTGTACATAAAAATAAATAAAGATATTAAACTATTTATTGTATATAATAATGATTCATCAAGATTGGAACACAGTAGACATTGGAAAATCTTCATCGTTTGGAGGAGGTAAAGTTAAAACAGAGAACAAAGCAATGACATCTATAAAGATAAACCCAAATTCTAGTAAAAATATCAAATTAGAAGAAGAGACAGAAACATTTAAAATTCAAAAATCGGGTCAAGAATTAGGTAAGGCATTAATGAAAGCACGCATGGCAAAAGGAAAGTCACAAAAGATTCTTGCAAATGATATTAAAGAGCGAGTACAAGTTATTCAACAATATGAATCAGGTAAGGCAATACCAAATCCTCAAATTATTACAAAATTAGAACGTCTACTTGGAGTTAAATTACCTAGACCCAAAAAACTAAAAAAACCAGTATAAATAATTAATTTAATTTAATAATTAATTGTAAAATTATGAATATTCTCACAAAAACCTATTTATTTTTTAATTTAAATAATTTTTTTTCTATAAAAAATTCTAGATTTGTTATTTTTTTAAGTTTTTTTAGTATTTTTTATTATATTCTTCAAAAAAATAATATTATAAATATATTTATGAATAATGATATGCAAGATATGAATGATTTTTTACAATCCATAATTGATAATTTAGTGATAGATTCTAATAATGAAATAGAAACGAATGAGATAGATTCTAATAATGAAGTAGAAACGAATGAGATAGATTCTAATGAAGACGATGTATATATACCATGTGAGATTTGTATGAACAACGTGTTATCAAAATATTACTATTTTCATCTTTACTTATGTATGCAAGCGAATCTGAATAGAACTCGAAATAATACAACAGAGGTCAGTTCAGACATAGTAAATGCGAAATTCGATAATTTTAAAGATAAAGTGAGTTATTTGCCAGTATTAGAGAAATCGGAATGTCCTATTTGTTTTTCTACTATAAAAGAAACAATATGTGATTTACCATGTTCACATTCTTTTTGTAAGAAATGTATCGAAGAATGGGCTCTTACGACACTAAAAAAGGATTCAAACTTGATAGAAGTTTCGTGTCCATTGTGTCAAAAAAATGTAAAGGTCGATTAAATTCGACAATTTATAATAATATAAAATTAAATAATGCGGTTTTTGTTATTATGTTTCCTACCTTATAATGGGTGCATGTTTTGGAAATAAAAGAAAAATTAGTGAAGATGATAGTATTACAAATTGTTTTGATTATGATCAAAATTATTCAAATGATGAATTGAAGTTTATTATAAGAAGACTTCAGGAAGAAAATAAATATAAAAGTGAAAAAATAGATGAACTAGTTGAGGAACACAATAGTAACCAAGAAAGGAAAGAGAAAGAATGGTCAAAAAGAATTGATATATTCGTAGAACAATGGTACGAAAAAAATAAAGAAGAAATTGGGATAGGTGTTTTAGATTTACATTTTACTAAAATAGATTTATTTCCAGACTATATTGAAAAATATATTTATAAAAAAGTTTTAAAGTTAGCATACTCTTTCTTTTTTAACAATGATCAATAGTGGATATATATGGCTTATCGGACGATTCTATATAGGTAACATTTTTAATTTCATCAGATAAATAGGAAAATACGACTTTCCAAATTGTTTCTAAAAAAAAGGGTGGATTTTTTATAATAACTTTTTTGGCGAAATCAAAATCCCAATTTTGTGAATCTTTTATTAATTCTTTTATATAATTCATATCCTTTTGAAATTGAGAAATTGTAATATTTTTAAGATCAATAAATACGATATGGTCTCCTTTTCCATAATTAACTAAGAAATTTTTCAATACATTTGCAAATTGTTGATTTGCATATGATCTTCGAGCTATTTTTTCATTCTTTTTCTCGTTTTTTTTCTTGTTTTGTTTTTTTAATGCTCTCTTTATATTCAAAAGATATGACAGATTAATATTTAATTCTTTGTTTTCATCTGTTATATTACACCATAATGTGTTATCTATAACAGTAATTTTCTTCGATGACATTGCAATACTGATTTAATTGATTGTATATTTTTTATATTCATATTATTGCGTAAAATATAAGTATAATATGATACTGTCAATTTATAATGGTATTTAATAAAAAGAACATATCGACAAATAGAGGGAGTTTGCTTTTTTCAAATGCGTATGAAAATATTAAATGTTATTTAAACCCAACTACACACACAGATACTCTCATAACATATTTTGATTCAGGTAGCTTATCTCGTAGTAAATGTTTGAAACTTAAAGAAACAGGTGCGAAAGATGAAAACATATTTTGTATAATGGATGATCCAGATACATGGCGGGTTGACGATAAAAGAGAATTTTGTAGAATAATGAAAGGTGATAAATACCTACCATTAAGTTTTTTATCTTTTGATGAATTTAACGCTAATAAGGAAATATATGGACCGGATAAAGTATGGTTTATTAAATCAAGAGGTGGAACGGGTGGCAAATCTGTATCTTGTGAATATTCTAAAAATATTACAAAAACTCCAGGTATAAATTACATATTTCAAGAAGAAATAAAACCTATTGATTTATGGGAAGATCGCAAATATGTCATTAGAAGTTATATACTTATATGGAACCAAAGAGCATGGTTACATAAGAAGGCTTTGGCGTTTGTTCATGGTAAAAAATATGAAGAAAATTCAAGTGATTTTAATGTACAAGTAAGTCATAATGGCTATTGGTCAAAAACAGGAAGTGTAAAAGTACAAGACTTAGAACTTATCACAAGAATAAAACCACGCGGGACTCATACTAAATTATTAAAATTATTATATGAATCTTCTGTTAACATATGCAGAAAATACAGAAATATGGTATCAAAAAGTACTAATCGAAAATATATATTGCTTGGTGTTGACAGTATTCCAATAAAAAAAAATGGAGGATATGATATTCGGTATGTTGAGGTTAATAGATTTCCTAATATATGTCATACGTCAGATACAAATAGAGATGTAAACGAGAAAGTATTAGGAGATATGATGAGTATGTTTTTAGAAGTAAAGTCACCAGTTGGAAATGATTTCATTCCTATTGTATATTAATAAGAACATTTAACATCATAATACGTATTATAGTCCATTATGAAAGTATTATCACATATTACATTATCAGGTATCATTACATATGATACTAATAATAGAGAAAACGTCGGCATTTGCAATTGTTCGTATATTTTCAAAAATTTATTATTTGATTTATCCTGAGATATTAACATTAAAGGACGGCTTGATGTTATTTTATATTTCATTTCAGGAATTTCTTTTAACATTTTATTAAAATTAATATTTTCAGGATATTGCCATAAATTAGGATAAAACACATAAGTTTTTATATAAGTCCATATATCATCTGGAAGTTCCATTCTAATTACGATTATGAACAAACCATTATATGTTTTTAATTAACGCGTACGTAAATTATTAGTTTTCAAGTACTCTTTATGAACAATTATATCAACCTCGAATAGTTGTTTTATACCCCAATAATCTCCCCAACATTTTAATAAAAGATGATTTTCGTTTTCTTGAAATTGATAACAATTATCAATATTATTATCATCTAAGAAATTATATAATCTATCTGCAACATTTTGTTCTAAAAATCTAAAAAAAACTCGAGGTTTATATTGTCTTGTTATATTATTTCCATTTGAAAAGGGACTATAAAATATTATAAAAAATAAATAACCAATAAAACATCTCATTATTAATTTAATTTTATAAATTATTATACATTTTCAGCCGTTTTTATTTTAATAATATATTGTGTTTGTAAACTCAGATTTAATACTTTTGGTTTTATCTCAGTTGTAATTGAGCCTGATATTTGTCTTGATGTATCGGGTAAAATCTCGAAATTAGTATTAATATAATCTAAATCAGTAGTTAATGTAATAGTTTTAGAAGATATAGACTTTATATAATGTATTTGATCAGATATTATAGTATTTAGGTAATTCAATTCAGATGGTGACAAATTACTTACGTCAGAAAATGTTGTAGAATCGAATGATAAGGCGTCTCCAACTTCAAAAATGCTTTGAATGTCATCAATTGTATTTATTGATATATTTTTGTTAGTGTTTGAATATACCAATTTATTTATTTCGATTATATCTATATTTTCATTCTCGGTAATAAAAGGTATCTTTGTATGTAATGTTAATGAACTTAACTGATTTGTTGGAACAAAAAATTTAATACTTTCAAGTGAATTAAAAATTACAGACGTATTCGATGAACCTTTTGAATTTATTAATACAAAACTTGTATTAGTATCTATGTTACTTGTTGTTTGTATGTTATTAAAACCCGATAATTCTGATATTTCTAAGAGTACAGTTTGTAAAGATATATTATAGTAATTCAAAACTCTCAATGGTATTTCTACGTGTTCTATGTTAAATTCGATAATATTTTTGTAATGTTGTTTTATTTTGCACCCCTTTTCCCCTTGAAATATTATATAATCAAATCCAATTATGTTACCTTTGGGTTCATTTGGATTATAAGATGAATTCCAATTTCCCAATATACCCATTTTTTTTTGTGTTTCCGTCTGTTTGAGGGTAGGATTGTTTTCATAAACTGGTGATTTTATAAGAGTAGAATTACATGGATTCATTTTAACTCTAAAATTCCACATGCTCTCATTTTCAATTAGCCTATTTGAAGAATTTATTATAGCAATATGAGTTCTTTCTACTGGTGGAACAAAACGATTTTTAGAAGTAGTTACACAATTATCCTTTTTTAAAGATGATTTAATCATTTCATTATAAGGGTTTGATGAAAGTAAATCATTTGATTGAAAATAATTACGATTGATGTCCATTAAATATTTATAAATAATAATGTATTCGTGTTAATCTCATATAAACTAATCATAGAGTTATTATGTAATGAAACTTAGAATTAAAGATAAATTATACGACTTGGCCAATTTTAACCATCCAGGAGGGTCTATAATAAAGACACATGAATGGAAAGAAGATTCTAAGATAGATGCTACGAATGTTTTCAACGCTATGCATATGAGATCGAAAAAAGCAATGAATTTACTTAAAACACTTCCACATACAATTATAAACGATGAGAGAAATATTATCGAAAAAAATTTCGATATTTTAAATCGTCAATTGATAAAAGATGGATTTTATAAACCTAGTTATTGGCATATATTTCAAAGGATAGGAATAAATACAAGTATATGGTCTATAGCTGGATTGCTATTATATAATAATTTCAAAATAACGAGTTTTATATTGATGGGTATAAATTATGTACAATGTGGATGGATACAACACGAATGTGGACATAAGAGTTTTACAGGCAATGTAAAGATTGATACGTTATTGCAAATTTTTTATCTTAATATTTTGATGGGAGGAAACTATCGTTTTTGGAATGATCAACACTTTTCTCATCATGCAAATACTCAAAATATTAAGTACGATAAGGATCTGAAGACTCACCCTTTAGTTGCATTTAATGAAAAGTTGTTTGAAAATAAAGAACCAACATTTTTTACTAAAAATCAACATAAGTTATATTGGACAGTCATAAACCCTCTTGTATGGTTTGTTTGGTCTTTCATGTCATACCCTATGTTTGCTTACAGGAAAAAACACTTAATAGAATATATTACTACAAAAGTTACTTCATTAGGATTGTATTGTTGGTTCTTTGGTTTATGTAATTATAGTGTCATACAATCTATACTTATGTTTCATATAGTATCTTTGTTAGGAACTGTTATTTTATTGGCAACGTTCACCGTATCACATACTACAACAGATGCATATACTGAAAATAATGGATGGGTTACACCTGCAGCTAATCATACAATTAATATTTATGATCACTGGTTTACAAACTGGTGGATGGGATATCTTAACTTTCAAATAGAACATCATCTTTTCCCTGCAATGCCACAATTTCGTCAAAACAAAGTTGGTAAATATTACGTATCGGAATTTTTTGAAAAACACAATATGAAGTATAATGAGATATCATTCAAACAAGCAAATTATGATGTATATAAAAATTTAAAAAGAATATCTAATTATAAAAAACTGAAAGCATAATTATTACAAATAGACTATTATAATGCGATTCGTAATATAATAGATATAAATGCACCAATAAATGTGTTTATAAAATTAACCATTTCGTTGTTCAAAAATTTATCTTGATATGTTGCACCTATATAAGATTCGAAAAATGTTGCTATTTGAGATGATAGTAAACATATGAGTATAGAATCATATCCATGTATAATGCCTAATTTGTAAGCTTCTATAATTATTAGGAACCCTCCTAAAAAACCTGCCAGAGTACCCTCCAAGCTTATAGCACCCTCTGTTCCTCTTGGAACTCTTTCAAAATTTGTTATTAAAAAGGTAGTGTTCCCATAAGCTTTTCCTATTTCACTTTGGAAGGTATCTGTTAATTTAGTAGAAATTGACGACACATATGCAATCTTAAACATATCAGAATAGTCTGAGAAAACATATGTACATATTGCACATATCATTGCAACTGCTGCACTTCCCCATACATTTGCAGGTCCCCTCATGCCATTGTTTCCTTCAGCAATACCTTCTTTCTTTTTTTGATCAAATTTTATTTTAGTTACCAATGATCCTAAAATAAAATATGAAACACATAAAGTATACCCAGATATACCTAAAAATGTCATCAATCCAATGCCAAGACACGTACTATGAACCAAACCTTCACGAGTCAAACTTGTTTGATTTGATTTATTTAAACTATAATATCCAAAACCGTTTACGACTACGCCTTTTGTTAAATCTGGAATTAGTGTAGGATCAATAATAGATTTTTGTATATGAGTATTTTGTTTTAGATTGACACCCTTTTTTGGTATTACAAAACTAAAACAATGGATTGAATTCAATAGGATAAATATATAATTTAATATTCTCATATTTATAATATTATGTACCCAATTTCTTATTATAGTATTTACTAATACCATTTGTTGTTCATATACATTTGTTATTCATAGATAAATGATATGGCCCTTATAGATTTCTAGAAAGAAATTAACTTTTAATTAATTCATATTTTTCTATAAGTTTTTTTGGAATAATTTTGTTTTTTTTCTTTTTTAAAATAACCATTCCATTATCCTTTGTTTTTTCTACAATATCGAAAAAATTCAAAACGACGTGATAATGTGGTCTAGTAAAAAAATGGCCAAAAGCAATGAAACAATCATCTTTAATTATATCATAACATTTCATACAACAAGCACAACGAAATCTACCATCAATTAGAACTAAATCAATATCATTTTGCTCTTCTTGACTTAAATTTCTTATTTGATTACTATAATTAATTTTTTGTATATTTGTGCAATTTTTACCTGGATTACCCCAAGTATTCGGTTGTGTATCTAATTCACTGTGTATAAAATTGATATGTGAGTATTTATCCTTATTATCATTATCATATTTTGTCCTACGTTGTGGGTCCTTGAGTAAGTTGTATGCATCCGATATGGCTTTAAAGTTATCCCCGGCGTGTATATTGTCTGGATTTTTATCTGGATGGTATTTGATTGCAAGTTTGCGGTAGGCCGTTTTTAATTGTGTTTCGTCAGCGTCTCTCCATACACCCAAAACAGAGTATTTATTATCACTTGTGGGGTCTGGGGGATTGAGTGCTTTTTTTAATTTATCTTGCCATTGAATATCGCTTTCTACAGAATATATTTTTTTTATATTATTTAAAATACCTGCTTGATATGTAGTTCCACCTGAACCATATTCAAAATAAACATTGGTATTTTTTAAATATTTGTAAAACATTTTTTTGTCATTTTTTCCGAACCAAGGTTCCATGTATATACATTATATACATATTAAATTGTTCCAAATATTGAAACGATCTTTTCAATAAATATAAAGAAATATTATTATATTAATTATAACTTAGTTGTTGTGTACATTATTATATTCTTATTTGGGTCTCTTAGTACAATGGTTAGTATCTCCCGTTGTGGCCGGGAAGATCCGTGTTCGATTCACGGAGAGACCAAATCATTCTAAACCAGACTAATTTTTTATTTTTTCTCTTTATTGTTCGTTTTTTTTCTTAGATATTTTTTCATATTTGTTTGATAAAGAATTTGTTAAGGTTATGAATGACATTATAATAAACCTTTTCATAAAGTGAACCATTAACACTATTAAACATAAAATTATAAGTGTAATATAACTTCTAAGTTCGTTTTTTCTTCTCTCGTGGTGTAGTGGTTATCACTCCAGGTTTTGATTCTGGCAACATGGGTTCAATTCCCATTGAGAGATTTTTATGGAGACTAGGTGGTACTAGTAAATTATACAATCATTTCAAATTTACGAAATATAATTAAATGTATTATTAACTTAATGGGAAAAGGTAATTTTTTTTCGATTGGTAGATATTCACGTTTTTCAAAGGTGCTGTTATTCTTTATATTTTTAGTAGTAGTTATTTCGATTATATGTATATATAGACAAAGTACAATTATAAAAACACAAAATAACGTTAAGAAACTATCGGATAATGAAATTAAAAATATGAATCATATATGGTTATATTGGGAAACACCTCCTGGAAAAACCCGTCCAACATATATCGATCTTTGTTATGATACTATAAAAAAGCATTGTTCAAAAAATTTTAAAATACATTTATTGGATGAGAAGTCAGTATATACGTATTTGCCGAAATTAAGACGCGATATTAATAATCTAAGAATACCACAAAAGGCGGATTATATTCGTTTAGCTTTATTGAAAAAATACGGGGGTATATGGTTAGATTCCGATATTATAGTATTTTCAGATTTGATAGATTATATAAATAAGTTAAAGGATTATGATTTCATAGGTTTTGGTTGTCATTTTAAAACATGTTCTACAAATCCGTCAGGTTATCCTAAACCTGCAAATTGGGCATTAGTATCAAGACCAAATGGTATTTTAGTAACCGAATGTTTAAATAAAGCAGACCAAATACTTAAAAATGGTACGAAAAATATGGAATTACCAAAAAATTACCATATTTTGGGTAGAAGTTTATTATGGGAATGTATTAATAAACTATTGAAAACAGGGTCATGGGATTACTATCATGTACCATCTACTTGTATAGACCGTGATTACGATAATATGAAATGGACGAATAAGAGAGCATTATCAACTGAATTTCTTGACAAACGTTGCTCATCTAATTTAAAATTAACACCAATATATCATACCGCACCTGGTTTTCCTTCATGGTTTTTAAAATTATCCAAAGATGAGATATTAAAATCTGAATATCTTGTATCTAGTATGTTTCGTAAAAGTTTAAACAATTAAACAAAAAACAGTATATCGACTATAAATATACAATGGTTCCGAATACAAACAAAATACGACCTTCGTGGACTGAATATTTTAAGGAACTTACTTATTTAACAGCATCAAGATCCCCATGTAAACGTTTAAATGTTGGATGTATTATAGTTAAAAATAATAGAATTATATCACAAGGATACAATGGATATCTTCCAGGATGTCCTCATGAACAAGTATTACGAGATGGACATGAAGTAGGAACCGTTCATGCTGAACAAAATGCCATAACTGATTGTGCAAAGAGAGGTGTATGTTGTGACGAAGGGATCGCATATATTACTCATTATCCCTGTTTGAATTGTGCAAAAGTATTATTTTCATCTGGTATTAAGGAGATTAATTACATAAATGATTACAAAAATGATGATTTAGTAAAAAAATTTGCAGATGACGTCAATGTTACTTTAAATAAAATTTAATTAATATTTGATATATTATCTGGGGACATTTCCTTCTGACACAGCATTGAGGAGTGTATTCTTGGCTTTTGTTCCATATTCTCTTATTTCTTTTATAGCAACTTCACTTTCAACTCTATTTAATTCTGGTAAAAGTTTATCTACAAATGGTTCTACATCCCTTTGGTCGTGAACTAATCTGCACATATTATCTATCACAACGCAGCATTTTCGTTTTGTTTGTACATCTCGAGATCTTAATCCTCTTGAAAGTACTGGAACAATGATAGCAAGAGTAGGGCTACCAACTTGAGATACGAATGTAGTTCCCATTAATACATCCAAAGCAGAATCATTCTTCTTAGGGTTTGCATTTGCATCTACAAGTGTTGGTACGATTGGTTTAATATCGGGATTTTGAATTACCGAACAACATGATAATAATGTATCAAGAGCATTGTTTTTTACCTCTTTTTTTGTATCCCATACATGTTTTGTGACTTGTGGAACAATATTTGGAAGAAGATATGCAATTCTTTCTGGATGTTTTTTGGATAATTGATTGAGTAAAGTGAGACTTCCTACTTTAATTTTCCATGATATATTATCCATTCCATCATACAAAACCTTTAAAAATATCTCTATAGAGTAAGGATTCATATTTTCGAATATAATTTTTAAACATCGTGTTGCTTCAAGTTGAATGTGACGCATTTTATCATCACATAAATAAATAAGTATAGGAATCAAACTTGCAGAGTATTGCTCCATTTTATAACCAAACGTTTCATATAAATTTATACATACTGCAAGTCCTCCCTCTCGAGATGTTATTGAATTAGAATTTGTCAAAGATGTTTGAATCTTTTCTAATAAATTTAATTTGGAAAATATTTCGCATATATTTTCATCTTTCAATTTATTTACAAATTCTTTTGCAATTGTATCTCTATTTTCAGTTGTAATTTCTCCATTTAAAACAATATACAAATCATTTAAATGTTTCAATTTATCGCTCATAATGGTTTAATATAGATTTCTTTGTTTACATAGTGATATTATTTGTTCTTTTTAGATCTTTTCCATTTATAAATTAATTACATTGTCTACATTCTTTATAATCATATCGTCATGAGATACAACTATAATAGTTTTACCTTCCCTCTTAATTTTATGAAGTACATTTAAGATTAATTTTTTTGTTTTAGGATCAAGTGAAGATGTGGGTTCGTCGAATAAATTTATTTTTTTGTTTTCAAGATACAAACGAATAATATTTACCATTTGTCGTTGGCCATTTGACAATTTACTACCGTACAATCCGACATTTCTATGTAAATTTATATTTTTAAATATATTGCCAACATTTAATATTTTAATTGCTTCTCTTATATCTTTTTCGGGTTTTCCAATGTTTTTTATGATAGATGAATTATTTAATATTGTATTTTGAGATAAAAAACCTATTTGAGAAGATAAATATTCTCTTGAAGCATATTTAATATCTACACCGTCTATTAATATCGACCCTTTTTTTGGTTTATACATACCTAATAATAGCAATAATAATGTTGTTTTCCCACATCCCGATTCTCCAAAAATTCCAGTTACTTCATTGGGATAAAATCGTAAATTCAAAGATTTATGTATAACTTTGTTTTTTCGAGAATAATCTAGGTTTTTTATTTCAATCAGTCCTGTTTTTATGAAATCGTTCTTTAGTTCTATATGTTTATTTTTTTCATATTCTTTTAAATGAGAATCGTGCTTTTTCATAAAATAATCAATTATTGAATAATCTAATAAGAATTGAACCGTAGCCCATTTAAGACGTCCTATATATGACAAAAAATAAAAAAATACTAGGAATGAACCGATTAATTTCTCATTTTTTATTTGAATTTTATTATATTTTTTGAATAAATAAAGATAGGTAAATAAAGTAAATAAAATAAAAAGAAATATGATAATATCAATAAATGAATAAAAATACCAGCTTTTAACAAGTATATGTTCTCGTGTATCTCTCAGTTTTTCTTCGTTTTCCTTAAAAATTTCTTGTTCCTTATTCTGATTATTACTAGCAATTATATTTATAACATTAGACATTCTATCGTTAACACTTTCGTTTAAGTTCTCATTCAATTCATATTCTTGTATTACTTTATCTTGAATACTTCCTTTAAATAGTATACTTGTTCCCATAAGGAATAATGCTAAGAACAGAATAATTGAGCCAACTCTATAATCTACATAATAAAAATAAACAATTAAGAAAAAAATCGCAGTTGTGTATGGTAATATGACATTTGTGGCTTCTTGAAATAATTTTTCAAATAGCCACGGCATTGTTTCAATTGCTGTAATAATATTTCCTACTTTTGATTCTTCATAGGCGACACTATATCTTTTTATGTAAATTTTATGTATTTCGTTTTTTAAATACGTTGAAAAATTCAAAGAATTGTGTATGGTAATTCTTCTTTTTATAATATACAAAACATGTGTGAAAAGCCATATAAATGAAATTATAAGAATAGATTTACTCATATTTTTGATAGAAGTTTTACTAATATTTTTTCTAGCTTCTCCTATAATTGAAGCCGTATGAGTAGAAAATCCAATTGATTGAAGAGGAAGAATTGTTACAACAATAACGAAATACAAAAAGATAGTTTTTTTGTTATTTTCAAAAAGTCCCTTTAATAACTTCATTGAATTAATACAATATTATTATTTAGCATTTAAAAAATACGAAATAACTATGATTTACACCAAATTTCCAAGGTAACCATTCAACCTCTAGAAAAACGCTTTTCAAAAACTTCAAGGGAGTACCACAATATTAATATATAATATGAAGTAATGATTTTTACTAATAAAGTATATTACAAAGAATTTTTTGAAAGCTACAAAAATAAAACTATAATCATAAATGGTGTTAATATAAATGAAGAGAGTTTAAAATTAAATAGAACTAATAACTGTAAGAAATTATTGTTTCTTACAGAGCCTATACAAAATTCGCCTGATGGTGAGTACAAAAACTCTTATAATATGTTAAAGAATAATGAATTTGACATAGTATTTGGCTGCGTTAATCATGACCCATCAAATAATTTATACAAATTTCCGTTATATTTATTTGAAAATAAGTTTGATATATACGACAAAAACCAATTCGGAAATGTTAATCAATACGTAGTACAAGCTGACAATAATCACATAATGTCAAAAAAATTTTGTGTTTTAATAAATTCTTGGGATCAAGGTGTTAGGACATGTATATACGATAAATTAAAAAACTTCGGGCAAATTTACTGTCCTGGAAAATTGTTCAACAATTGTAATAACGCATTGTTAAATAATATTGGCAAAAAAAACTATATTTTCAATTATTTATTTAATATTTGCTCTGAAAATTTTGATAATAATAATATAGATGGATATATAACAGAAAAATTAATGGATTGTTGTTTAGGTGCAGCTATTCCGATATATGCGGGTTGGTTCGATGATTATGATTCAAAAATTTTTAATAAAAATAGAATATTGTTTTATAATTCAAATGATATAGACTCACAAATAAGATTAATAAAAAAAATAGAAACGTTATTGAGTGACAATAATGAATTAATAACTTTTTACAGACAACCTGTATTTTGCGATACAGCATATGATACAATATGTAAATTAAAAACAGATTTTGACAACAAAATGGCGTCTTTACCTTAAATGAGAATCGTATACATTAAATATGCTACCTTGATATACAATTTCAGGATTGCACCAGTATATATTAAAATTGCCAGTACTAGAAAATACGTCTAATTTTGTATCGATAGGGCCATCGATATCTTTTTTCAAGTTAAAGTATGATAGAAATTTTTTAACGGAAGAATAGTTCCATATTAACGCCTCACTGCACCGGTTAATATTTTCTTTGTAAAAGTTGGTATCGTTAATAACAATTTCTTTTGTCTTAGGGTAACCTAATGATTTCATATATTTTTGTTGACCCGCACCAATATTTATTATGTCCCAATCGTTAATAAAAGATGCGTTATCAATTATTTTCTGTAAATCAATTTTAAAATTTTTTGTAAACAATGCGTCAGATTCTAATATTAAAAAATTGCCTTTATCAAAGTTCATTTTAATAGATTCAAGACATTTGATATGATTCAAAAATAGACTAATTTCTCCGTTTGAAAGAGGTTTATCTACCATATTTCTTCCATGGAAACGCATACTATAATCACTTTTTGCATATTCTTTTCTTATGTCCTCTGTTATTTCTGTGCCCCATATAGAATCAATTACTTCATAATTAGTAATATTAAAATCGTTCAACTGCTTTATTATATTATTGTACCTATTCAACTCATTATCTTTGTTCGCAATAATATATATTTTCAATAGACCTGCTTCTGACATATATTATTCTATAATCATTATATTATTTGTGATTAAACCAATATAATAAATAATAATACAAACTAACTATATTATGTTATATTTAACTTACAAAACTGGTTTTAATGATGGATTTAGAGCCCAATATCAACAGGTATATATTCTTTATGTAAAGAATTTGATTTAATATACGTACATACTCCATTTGAAAATATAGAATATTAATCTTTATCTAATAAACCACCTCCATAATTATCATATATGAGTTTTTGAGTTACCATTCATTGTTAATTCAATAAAATTATTTATTTTTTTTTTAAAGTTATCATCATTTGTTCGAATATCACTATTTATTAAATTATGCCAAAATGGTTGATATACGGTTATTCCTTGTTTTATATAACTTGCACACGCCGAAAAACTGGATTTAGATGCAATTAATATATCACAGTTAATCATTCTATCAAACGTCAATAAAATATCTTCATTAATATACTTTTCCAGATTAGACAAACAGTCAAACTCTTGAATATTATTATTACTAGGATCTATTACTATAGTATTTTTAATTCTATTATTTATACCAGGATGTTTTCCAGAAATATTATATTTTTTATCAGGTATTTCAGTATATAGTTCAATTTTAAATGGAATATTTTTATTATTTAAAATTTCTATAATTTTATTACAATTATCTATATAAAAATGGTTTGGTAACATTCGATGACTCTCTACTACATATAATTCACCTCGGCGAACATGAATACCTATTGTAAAAATATTATTTTTTTTAATTTTTGTTTCATATAAATTTTTTGTATGTAAATACATATTGGAAAATTTGTCTGTTATTTCGTATGGCTTTTGTAAATATACTATCACATTTTTATTGTGTTTGTGTGCGTCTTCTTTTAATCTTAATAAAGATTCTAGACAAATATTTTTAAATTTTAATTTTGTAAATCCATCTATACTTTCTATATCACTTTTAATATGTATTCTTTTATTTATTTCATTTGTAAAATTATCACTATTTTGATTTTTCATGAGTGCATTCAATCCTTGGTATTCAATATCAAAAATTGGAGTATGATAATATAAAATATCCAATTCTTTACATATAGAATATATTCCTAATATTCTTTGATATTGTGCACCAAAACCATCATTATGTTCTGTTAAATATGTTAATACAAGCATTCTTAACATATAAGATTTTTTAAATATTATTTAAAAAGTACGAAATAACTATGATTTACCTAACCAATCTAAAATAAGTGGATGAGGTTTAAATGGAGATGATATAAATTCAGGATGAAACTGACATCCAATATACCACTTGTGTTTTTTACATTCAATAATCTCTATGAGACCATTTCGATCTCCAGATACTACTAGCCCGGAGTCCTCTAATACTGATAAATATTCTGGAAGCACTTCATAACGATGACGATGACGCTCCTTTACAGTATTTGTTCCATATATTTCATGTACTTTTGTATTTGAAGAGATACTTATATCATATAATCCTAAACGCATAGTACCTCCTAGTATATTTTTATCTTGATTTGGTAATATCCCCACAACAATTTTTTGATCGTCTGTTGTTATGCATTCTTCAGACGTTGCGTTATTTATACCTACAACATTTCGTAACCATTCAACTACCATTAATTGCATACCGAGACAAATACCGAATGTAGGCTTGTTTGCATTTCTAGCTAAATAAATACATTTTATGATTGTTTCAATACCAGTTGAACCAAAACCACCAGGGATAATTACAGAATCTACTTGATCAATATACCTTTTTAGCAATAAATATTCATTATCATCAGATATATCACCTGTTTTCAATTCAAGTAAACGACAATCAATCCATTTATATACAACTTTACGTTTTAAAAAAATACTTGCATGAAATATAGCCTCTAATAATGAACAATATGCATCATGTAATTCAACATATTTACCTACAATACCAATAACAATTGGTTTTGTATTAGAAGAAGATGTTTCTATCATGGCATTGTTTAAATGTAACCAATTTATAGTATTGATTTCATTATGCAAGTTAAAAGATTTTTTCAAAAATATATGTAAATTTTGATGAAATAACATGAGAGGTATTTTGTATATGCTATCAACATTGGGTATATCAATAATATGGTTACAAAATAACGAAAGTTTATTATAAACACTCTTGCATAGTTTATTTTTTTCATGTCTACAAACGAGCACATCAGGTATTAATCCAGTTCTTGCTAATTCTTTTAATGAATTTTGAGTAGGTTTCGTCTTGAATTCATTCGTAGCTGTATAATATACAATATAAGTGAGATGAACCAATACAAAATTTTCAACACCTACCTCGATTTTTAATTGTCTTAATGCTTCATAAAATGCCATCGCCTCTATGTCTCCCACACTCCCCCCAATTTCACACAATATTACGTCACAATCATCGGAATTTTGTGTAATAAAGTTTTTTATTTCATTGCTAAAATGAGGAATCATCTGAAGTGTTTTGCCTAAAAAATCACCTTTTCTTTCACGTTCCAATAGTGTTTGCATAATTTTTCCAGAAGATGTACTATTTAGTTTTGTAGCTTGCATATTTGTAAAACGTTCGTAATAACCAACATCTAAATCAGTTTCACTCCCATCATCTGTTACAAATACCTCACCGTGTTCAATAGGATTGAGTGTTCCGGGGTCAATATTTAAATAAGGATCTAATTTCTTAATAGAACACTTTAAATTCATCATATTAAACAAAGCACCTATGCTTGCAGTAATAACACCTTTCCCCAGACCTGATAATACTCCACCGGTGACTATAATATATTTCGGTTCTTTTTTAAGAGTCATAAATTAATATTTGATTGTCATATACATTTTAATCATTGATTTATAAATTACGCAATTCTATCAATTGACATAATTGTAATATGATCTGTACCAAAATGATCCTTTATTATTTCGTTTTTATTAGTCATAAATTTATGAACAGCATCGGGAGATATCGTATGCCCATTTGAAGATGTACAAATATTATGTTGAAGTCCACAATTACAATGTCTACACTCCATTATTCTTGTTAAAATATTAGACTGTAAATGTATATCACTATAATCATAGTAATCATATTCTTCTACATTATCAAATACTACATATGTCTGTACGTATTTCACTTTATATAATGGATATTTTGGTTTTATATATTCTTTAATTAACGATTTTACTACTTCATTTGAATCAAAAGACATTATTAAATATATTTATTACAATAATGTATATCAATACGCTTTACATTATTAATATTTTAATGTCTATTTTATTAGTAATATCTTATGTATCTTTGTGGTTAGAAATAAGTGCTTCTAAAAAATTACTAAAATACAGACCCATATTAAATACAATTTTTAGATTGGGCATCGGTATATTATTAATATCAGCACAAGTTCCAAGTGTATATTACTTAATCACTGAAACAAAATCACTAGATAGTAAAATATCACCTATTATGGTATCTGCAGGTATTATTATCATTTTAACAGTCACAAAAGAAGACGTAGAAAATGTTATAGAAGTATTGTATACAGATTTTATAAAACCCAAAAACAATAGATTTAATAGATTTTTACATAAATATTTTATATAATTATATGCTAATTGGGATGGAGATTAAAAATGGTTTTTTGACTAACATCTGAAAAAAAATGATTTGGTTTTGAAGAATATTATTATAGAGCGACATCATTATGGATACTGAAATAGAAAGAATCTACCTATCTCATAAAATACCCAAATGTTATCCAGACAGATACGATAATGCTGTATTTGAAAAATTTAATGAAATGAATTCAGATACACAATTCCAAAATGATTATAAAAAATGGAAGGCTGGAATAAATTATAAAACAAATAGAAAAATTAAAATCTGGGGAAAAACATATAAAGAATTAGAAAAGTCAAGATTTTCTATCAAAGTCCCGTTAAAATGGTGCCCGTGTGTCTGGACGTATATTTCGTTTGATGAATTAAAAAATATTGATGCGGTTAAATATTTAGAAGAAACTGAAAAAATTAAACATGAGATTGATATTGAAAATGCTGGAATAATAGATTATAACAAAAAGATTGACATTGTTTTTGAAAAAATTAAAAATTTAGAAAGTTGGGATGACTTTGTAGAATTTGTACGCCTCGTTACCCAACTCCTTCGCGTCGTAGAGGAGGAGCCAGTTCAGCATCCTGGCTTTGGCTACGAGCGTCTCGTTGCGCGACGGAGAGGTGCACTGGACGCGTTTCTTTGGCTTTTGCGTGTACGTGAAAGAAATATGGTTTGATTTACAAAAATAAAAATAACATTCATATCGAAAATAATTGTTTGGGAAAAATGATATTTATAGGGGAAAGGACCGAATACAAAATTGCCGCGAGTCTGTACAAGGATGATCGTGAAACAACATATAAAATTACCAAATGTAACAAATGTAATTATGAACATAAAGAGTATGTACGTAGCTTTTGCTATTTTTAAATAGCAAAAGAGAATACTGGCGGAGGTAGTCGATATGCATCACAATGTATGGCGGGTTTTATAAAGTGATTTGTGAATGGTTAAGTTGTTTAGATACTTAAAATTTAATTATATGTTCTTATATTGCAAGTCATTGTAAGTATTATGTTATTCTTTAATTTATGATTGTTATCTTTGAATTCTATTGTATGAAGGGTATGTCTACATCCATTTGCAGCATATTCAAGCGTAAGTAAATATTTTGAATGAACCGTTGGATATTTACTAAATGTTGAAAAAGAACAAAGATGTAATTCTATTGTATTTGGTTTTAAAAATGGCAACTTAAGACTAAAAGGCCCACTTAATTGTTTTATTTTGGTATTTTTTTTTGTATTTTCTAAATCAATGATCTTCAAAAATAGTTTTTTTTTCTTTTTGAATTTTTTATTGAATTCATTTATGTAGTTCCAACTTATAACATCTATAAATATTGCAGATTCACTTTTCATAATTTCTTTTGTAGATTTCCATTTTGTTAGTACATTTACCCCCTTTTTTTTAAAATATTGAGTAGTATTCTCATCGTCGATTAATTTTTTTACGTATCCGTTCTCTAGATTTGTATGTTTTATTATCGTATCTGTAAACATATAATTATATTTCCATATCTCAATAGATATTTTTGGTAGATATCCAAAAAATATAGGAATCTCTAAATCTTTCCAAGATATTTTTTTAAGGTTATACATATAGTATAAATAATTGCTCTCTTTTTCCCAATTGCCAAATATAATCCTAAGAAAATAGTAACCTACAACATTCAATACGTGATTATCAATTGTAACATCAATATACAAATTTCCTAAAAATGTTCGCGGTTGAAGTCCTAATGCAATATTATTATTTACAAGATCAATATGTAACTCATTTGGATATACTATATTTTCGTTAATGATACGTTTGAATGTATGAGATATAATATTACATATTTCAGAATTAAAAGTGTTCGCATTAATAGATATATATGGAGTTTTTTCAGTTTGTATTTTACAAATAGAAAAGAATGGTGGGTTAATAAGTCGATTTCTTAATTCTATTATAAATCTTCCAGATATTATAATATTATCTAATGTTACATACGGTGCCAATCCTAATATATATGATCTAATCTGCAGTGGTATATCTGATTTCCAATATATATCACATAATATTTCAAGAGAATCGCCAAGAGAACCTGAATTTATGAATATAATGTTTGGTGAAGTAAGACGATTCGGTTCTATGATTTCTATGTTATGATCAATTAAACTCTCATTTAAAGAACGTATACTGTAAGATACAATACCTTCCCACAAAAAATCGACAATCGAATTTAAAAATGTATCATTGTGATCTTGTTTATTTTTGATTCTTTTTGATTTATATATTGGTAATAAGTCATGTTCTATAACCTGTTTTTTCCATATAATACACATTACTATACACCTGATTTTACCTGTTTTGTGAATTTAAAATTACCGCAAATGTGCGTATTTTTTGTTAATTAAATAAATAATATAATTTATATGAGCAATAAAGAATACATAAAAGGAATATTATGGTGTAATAATAAAGAAATAAATATTCATTGTGATAAGTTTATAAAATTAAAAAATATAATGAATAAAAAACGCATTGACATAAATAATCATGGTGACGAACTATTCAAATCTACAATAAAGAATGTATTGAATAATTTTAAAGATATTGATTATAAAGTGATCGCAAACCTAGAGAACATATCTGTATCGATTGTAGAACAAGAATTTGAATTAATAAAAGAGTTCATTACCATTTTCAAAAATAACAATACACCATTTGAATGTGAACTCATTAATGTTCCTTATTCATTTGATACAATATGGTCTCTGATCACACCTTTATTATCTAAAGAAGCTTTAAAAATAGTAAAAATAAGAAAAAATGAAAGCTATATGGATAGTTTTTTTAATATAATTGGATATGATTAATGTGATCCCAAAATTCAAATTAAATGAGTATTACATCGTATTTATAAATTATTGTCAAGACTCAAATTGTATTTTAAAAGAACAAATTGTTAAATTAATAGATTTTCAAAATATAACTAAAAAATATACATACTACTATGGTTTAGAAGGTTTTCACGAAGGTACAATTTTAGAAAATAATATACGAGAATTAACAAATGAAGAGAAACGTTTGTTAAAAAATAATGATTGGTATTCTCTTCCACGTGACTTTTACGATGTACAACCATTTACATAAAATTTAACAAATAAAAATGATGTATGGCTGTATTATAATAATCAAAGATGAACAATGATTAAAACATACTTAAAAAATCTGCTTAAGAAATTATGGCATCCTTTGAGATTACTTATAGAGACATTAAGTATATACATGCTATGGATTACAATTCATTATGTAGCAGCATATGAATATAATGATTGGTGTGTTCCTAAAAATTTCAAAGAATATATGTTTTACAGTCAAGTTATGGTTAATGGAATACATTGTAATTCATTGCGTTGGATATATGTATTTAGTTTTGAAAACTCAAAAATTAATTTGGTTTTAGTGAGTAATATTGCACTGAAGTGTTTAAATGCATTCTCGTATACAAACAAAGAGCCAAATAGTAAGGAGAAGGAAACATAGTTAAAACCAAAACACGTATTAAGAGGTAATATACGTTCATATTTTTTATTAATTATGGATGAAACTACAGATAATTTATTAGCAACAAAAGGTATGTCAATGACAGACGAATATATATATCATACAAATAAGGCTATTGAACAATATGGACCAAAGACATTTGTTTGTTTGCAAGGAGGTGATTTTTATGAGATATTGGGTCATGATGAAAATTACGAACCTTTCAATATTTGTAGAGATATTTTATGTATAAGAATTGCGAGTAGGAATAAAACAAATAATTCTGATTATGTTGCAGGATATCCAATGCATAGTTATAAACCATTTGAAACCAAGCTATTATTGAATGGATACACAATTGTATACGTAACACAACTAAAGAAAAAGGGTAAAAATAATACAATTTTAAGAGATGTGACTAGAGTTTGCTCACCGGGTTGCAATACAAGTGATCCTACTGATATAGAATCGACATCTCTTATGGTTTCTATATTGATAGAGAAGATTAATAATGTTTATTTTTCTTATGCATGTATATATGATGGTAATATAGGGACAGTTCATATAGAAAATGTAGGAGGAGTTGATCTTGAACAATGTGCAATATCATTGAAAAGTCACGGTTACAACGAGATTTTACTTATGTTAAGTGAGAATGATGATATGGAATATACAGATGAAGAAGTACGTGATATAAAACAAAAATTAGAAATATCTCAGTCATTAGTTCACGTAAGAAAGGTACCACATAAAGAATTAAAAAAGACTATTTTAGAACCTAAAGTATATCAGACAACTGCATTAGAGAAATACTTCGAAAGATTTGTAACATTGTATCAAGATATATATTCAAATCTAGAGTTGGAAGAATGTACAACTGGTGACATTGGTGCCATGATTTTATTGTTAGAATTTATCGAGTCTAGAGGTGAAGAATTTGTTAAGAATATAAAAAAACCAAAGGTACATACGAAATATGTATCTGATTATATGAAATGTTATAACGGAGTGTTTGATAAGTTGCAAATATTTGGTAATAAAAACGTAACAACTTTGTTCTCGATACTTAATAAAACCCGTTCACCTGGTGGCAATCGACGATTGCGAAATAATTTATCTAAACCTTTAACCAATCACAAGGAGATAACATTTAGACATTCAAAGATTGAGGAATTTATAAACACACCAAACGTGTTACCCTTTTTGAAAGAGAATCTTAATTTAATTGATTTAGAACGTTTTATAAGGTCTATTTCACTACAAAGTTTATTACCTCATCATATTCCTAAATTAGAAGCATCATTCAATAAAATAAAGCATATTTATGAATTTTTTAAAGAGAATAATGTACAATTTGTACCAACAGAATCATTATGGAATATAATTGATAATTTTATTAATGAATTTGAATCAACGTTTAACTTTTCGAATTGTAGTTTAACGGGTGCTCATATATTTAATGAAGGAGTATCTGAGGAATTAGATGATTTGTTTAATAGACAAAAAAAAATTCATGAAGAGTTTCAGAATTATTGTGAGCAACTATCTGATTTAATTGAGAAAGGAAAACCAAATTTAGTTAAAAAAACATGTACCGATAGAGATGGACATTATTTTTCTACAACAAAAAAAAGAGCATCGATACTGGAAGGTAATGTAGGAGATAGATTTAAAGGTATCAAAATATCAAAAACAAAGGCATCGTATGCATCTATAACATTTGATGATAGTAATAAACTTTCAAAGGAACTCATTCGCAACGAAAGAGATTGTCTAGAAATGACAAATAGAACTTTACAAAATATATTATCGAATTTATACGTGAAATATGGAGACTCTTTATATGAAATAGAAGAATGGATAACAAACGTGGATGTTTTTTATTCAAATGCAACAACTGCAAAATTATATAATTATGTAAAACCTTCTATCGTTGAATGTGACGAAGGATTCATTGATACAACTCAAATAAGACATCCAATAATAGAGAGATTGTTAGAATCACAAACAAGTAAGTATATCGCAAATGATATAAAGATTAGTTCAGAGTGCACTCATTTATTATATGGTGTTAATTCTTCTGGTAAATCTTCGCTGATGAAAAGTATAGGGTTAAATATTGTAATGGCTCAGTCTGGAATGTGGGTTTCTGCTAAGAATATGATACTTGCACCTTACAATAAATTATTCTTGAGAATGGGTAATTCTGACAACATATTGGACGGACATTCATCATTTACTTGCGAGATGAGAGAAGCTAACACTATATTAAGAGATGTAACACCAAAAAGTATGGTTCTTGCAGATGAATTTTGTGCTTCAACTGAAAGTGATTCTGCTACGATTATAGTGGCAAGTACACTAGAGACACTATCATTAAAACGAGCATCGTATTTATTTGCTACTCATTTATTCCAGCTTTTAGAATTAGAATCAACCAGGACTCTTCCAGGACTTAATGTAAAACATCTAAAAGTTGATTCAAAAAACGATAGTTTAATATTTGCAAGAACATTGACAGATGGTCCTCCTGAAAGAAGAGATTATGGGGTTATTGTAGGTAAAAAAATATGTACTGTTCCAGAATTTTTAAAAAAAATAGAAAGAAATACAAAACTACTCCAAAATCCGATGTTATCTAAAAAAAAGATTAGTAAATCAAGGTATAATAAAGCATTATTGATGGAGTGCTGTAGTATATGTTCATACCGACCCTCAAAAAGTCATGACCTTCCACTAGAAACGCATCATATTTTATTTCAATGTACTGCCGATAATAATGGATTTATTAACAATATACACAAAAATGAAAAACATAATCTAGTTGTTGTATGTAAACCATGTCATATAGATATTCATAAAAAAAAAGTAGTTATTAACGGGTATGTACAAACAGATTCAGGATCTAAATTATCATATGAAAAGGCTAAATAAAAAATATTAATTTAAAGATATTTATTCAATCGTTTAAGATTTGGTTAATAATATTGTTTTCATTCTCGTCATTATTTTCAGATATTGATGCCCAAGTAGATCTGGAATTGGGCCCTATCATTCGTCTTGCTCTATCACCATATTGATTAATTATCTCATTTCTAAGTTGAATTTGTTCCTCAAAGGGAGCATTTGATATAGCAAGTTGATCTAATCTCTCAATTTGTGTAAAGAATTCTTGAGATTCGGGTGAATCATTCGAATCCATGTTTTCTAGTATAGTTTCATCTGAATCAGAATCAGATTCGGGTTCACGAATGTTATCGTGCCTTAATGAAGAACTAATTACGTACGAT
>MDSZ01045482.1_pt1 | contig 32767 bp, 33 predicted proteins | sample 811201 | NCBI WGS metagenome assembly MDSZ01 (sample SAMN05326647, study PRJNA326480) | marine metagenome | isolation source: seawater | place: Indian Ocean: North | collected 2010 | reverse complement strand
TTTTATTAGGAATTTTTTTAAATTGATACCTAATTTGTTTTTTTAATTCTCTTGAAATTTGTGCAGTACTCCAACCACAAATTTTAACAAATATGTTTGGTCCAACTGTAGAGCCAACACACATATGAGTTGAATCACAATTAGATACCCAGTATCTCATGCACTCACTGACCGCATCTACTAAGGTTTGACTTCCAGTGTATACGGGTACAATTTGAGCCCCATTTTTCTTCATTGCATCACAATTTGGTTTTTGACGTTTAATATCTTTTGCACCCATGAAAATTTTACATTTCAGTCCAAATTTTTTTGCTGCCATACTTAACATTTTTCCAGCATACCCAGCTCCCGTATCACCAACTATATATTTTTTACCCATACTTTTACAAATTAAAGCATGAACTGTTGCATTATATATTTTGTGAGCGCCCCCATTAGCATCAGAGACTACCTTTGCCCATATTTGAGCACCTCCTAAATGTCGAGATAAATTTTCTAATTTTATGAATCTTGTAGGTGACCCAATGTAATTTTTGAAATAAAAATCTCTTTTTTTTAAAAAAGTTTTATTATTTCTTAGTTTTTTAAATTCTGACGTAAGGTCTTTAACAGGTTTTTTCAACGTTTCTGGTATATAGCTTCCACCAAATTTACCCCCCCAAAAACCTAATTTATCGTGTTGATCTATTAGAGGGACATTTTTTTTAAGTTTCATCATTCAATTTTTTTATATTATTTAAAAAAGTATTAATTTTAGAATTATCCTTTTCACCTAGGGTTTCTAAGCTCCCTGAGATATCAATAATATCTGCTATTTTAATATATTTATCAAGTCTATCATCATATTGAATATTTCCCGCTAACATTTTATGTATCGATGCAGGTACTTTTTCTAATAATTTATGATCAAAGCCAACTGATTTTTCATATCCCTTGCTATCAAATAAAATTATTTCTGAAATATTCTCATATTTTTTGTAATTTATCACATCATTAATGTTTTCGATTGTAAGCGCAGTAATTACTTTAATTTTTAATTTCTCTTTTATTTTTTTCGTTTTTTCAGGGCTAACTTTATATAGTTGAAGATAATCAAAATTTAATTTTTTTATTTTTTCTAAAGTTTCATCCTCAGGGTCTACTAACACACATACAAAGTTTGTATTTTTTTTTTTTACATTTATCAAATTTTTAAGATCTTCAAACTTTAAATATCTTTTAGATTTAGGATAATTTGCAATAAATCCAATAAACTTTGGGGGATATAAATGATTAATAATATAATTCAAAGTTTTTGGATCTTTGACCCCACAAATTTTAGCATCCATTTTAGTTTAAATGATTAATTAATTTTTGAATATTTTTTTTTATATTACCTTTGGTTATGGGCCTTCCTATAACAAGCCAATCACTTCCATTTTTAAATGCTTCTTGTGGACTCAAAACTCTTTTTTGATCATTTGCATTTGTGCTAAATCTTATTCCCGGAGTAATTATTTCTTTTTTAAATACCTTTTTTACAATCTTGACTTCTTGAGCGCTGCACACGATAGCATCTAGATTTGCTTTTTTAGCTAATCTTGCTTGATGAAGAACTAATTTTTTAATATTCTTATTAAACCCAATTTCCCTTAAAGCATTATTGTCCAAAGATGTCAGAATTGTTACTCCAACTAATTTAGTTTTTCCTGAAACTTTTTTTGAAACTTTAAGAGCTTCTAGGCCTGAGCTAATATGTATTGTTAAATAGTTTATTTTTAAATCCTTTAATGCCTTTATAGCTGACAAACACGTATTAGGAATATCGTGAAGTTTTAAATCTGCAAATATAACTTTATCTCTTAGATTTGTTAAAAATTGCCTCCCATTTTTTGAGTTAATAAATTCAAGTCCAAATTTATATCCAATTTTAATTTTAGAATTTTTAGTTTTTTTTATTATTTGTTTTACTTTAGAGATATTAGTGGTGTCACAAGCTATAAATATCTTATTCTTTTTCATTAATTTTTTTAGCCCATTCTTTGGACATTTTAAACAAAATACTTTTTTTTTCTTTTACAAATACTTTTTCACCTGTTTTTGGATTTCTTCTAATACCAGATTTTTGATGTCTAGGTTCTATTGAAAATATATCCCTCAATTCTACTCTCTCGTTTCTTTTTAAAGAATTTTGCATTTCATTCAAAATAATATCAACTAATTTTACCAAATCTTTTCTTAAAAAGTTTGGGTAACTATTTGCTAATTCTTTGATTATATCTGACTTTTTAAAAGACAAAATTTTTTTTATTTATTCAGAATCTTTATTTTTTTTTTTATCATCTAATTTTTCAGAAAGTGACGAAAATGGTAAATTCTTCCCGCTTAGTGGGCTTGAAAACTTAGAAACAGCCTCTTTATTTTGTAATTCCTCTAAAAGTTTAATACTTAAAGCTATTTTTCTTTTTTCAAGATTTAATTCAGAAATAGCAGCGTCAATTCTCTCACCTCCTACAAATCGAGATGGTCTTGCATCAGCACTATTGATTGCTATTTGAGATTTTTTTATTAAAAATTCAATGTCACAACCTTCAGGTTTGACAAATAATCCTTTAGTATCCGATGAAATGACTTGAACAGTAACTGTATCGTTCAATTTTTTATCTTTAAACCAGTCTAACGGATCATTCCCTAACTGCTTTAATCCAACCCTGACTTTTTGTTCATCCTTTTTTATTTCTAAGATTTTAACTTTTAGTTTTTGATTTTTCTTATATTTTTTTAACTCTTCTTCTGGTTTTCCAGTGTAAGAAAGGTCATTGGCATGTAAAAAACCATCAATTTCAAAACCATCAAGTTGTAGGTAAATTGCATAGTCATTTAAACTAGAAATGAATCCCTCTATTTCTGAGCCAATAGGAAATTCATTTTGAAGTTTATTATAAGGATTTTCTTTCGTCATTTTATGTGAGATTGCAACTCTTCTTTTTTCTGTATCGATTTCCGTAATAACACATGATATTTGATCTCCAACTTTAAATAATTTTTTTGGAGAAACATTTTTTTTGGTCCAACTCATTTCACTGCTATGTAAAAGTGTACTTAATCCTGGTTCTAATTCACAAAAACATCCATAGTCTGTAATTTTGACAACTTTTACTTTATAGGGTTTGTTAATTTCATAATTCGAAATATGTTCAAAGGGATCTTGAGAAAGTTGTTTTATTGAGCATCCAATTTGAAGTTTATCCATATCAATTGATATAACTTTTAGATCATGTTTTTCACCTATATTAAAAACTTCATCAGGATGATTGATTCTCGAATAAGAAATCTCTTGAAGATGAACCAAAACATCTATCTCGTTGTTAACTTCAAAAAAACAACCGAAAGAAGAGTATCCTTTTACAACAGCATCTTTAATGATATCTCCAACCTTAAATTTTTCAACTATCTTTACTTTATCCTCTTTCTTGTTTGATGAAACAATCTGTCTTCTTGATACACAAGCGTTTCCACGAATTTTATCAAGCTTTATTATAGCAAATTTTTGTTCTACACCTATTAGATGATCTATACTTTTTAAAGGTTTGTCAGAAATCTGAGATCCTGGACAGAACATTAGTGATCCAGTTTCAACATGTTCAACTATTACACCACCCTTACATTTAGAAGTTATTTTTCCGTTGATTGTCTCATTATCCTCATAAGCTTTTTCAAGTTCATACCAACCCTTTATTTTTTGAGCTTTGGTCGCGGATACCACAGCATCACCATTTTTATCCTCAATTCTTTCAAGCAAGACTGAAATAGATGTACCTTCAGAAACCTTATCTTTTAAACCAAGTAGTTTGATTTCATTTATATCAATAACTGGTTCACTTTTTAGTCCTGGGATAAATAAAAAAATATATTTCTCTGTAATTTTGGTTACTTTTCCCTCTACTATTTTACCTTCCTCTATTTTATTTTTAGATAGTTTCGAATTTAGGAGCTTTTCAAATTGCTGAACTGCTGGTGAACTTAGATCTTTATATATTTCCATTAACTTTTTAATTTCCTATCCATAATAGCTTTAATTTTCATAAAGCACGCTTTCTTACTTAATTTAGTCGTATTAATCAAGATTGAATCTTTTGTTTTTTTTAAAGGTCCATATTTTCTAGTTCGGTCGGATTTATCCCTATTTTTTAAGCTTTTTAGAACCTCTTTAAAGCTTATTTTTTTTTTCATGATTTTATATTCTAAAAAACGTCTTTTAGCCCTCTCATTTAAGCTAGCTGTAATATAAAATTTAAACATTGCATCTTTGACCTGAATAGTTGTGATGTCCCTGCCATCAAGTATTGATCCAGAATATTTTTTGGGAGGGTTGTAAGCAAATTTTTTTTGGTAGGCATGTACCATATTTCTTATTTTCTTTTTTTTTGCAATGACCGAGGCAGTCTTTGCTACATTCTCATTTAAAAGTTTTTTATTTGAAAGAGTTTTAGAGGTTATTTTTTTAATTTTTTTATATAAATAACTATAGTCTACTTTGTTATTTTTTTGAATCACAAGTAATCCTAAATATCTATAGATCTTACCAGTGTCTAGATAAGTAAGATTGTAATTTTTAGCTATCATTTTTGACTGAGTTCCAGCACCAGCAGCTGCAGGAGAGTCAATTGCTACAGTAATTATATTTTTTCTTTTCTTCATTTCATACTTGCACCTAGGTTTTTAATAATTTTTAAAAATTTTGGAAAAGATGTTTTGATAGAGTCTTTATCATGAATTTTCCACCATCCACCAAAACTTAAAGCCGCAATACAAGACATCATAAAAATTCTATGGTCTTTCAAAAAATTTTTAATAACATACTTACCTTTTAAATTTAAACTTGTATCGCCGTAAATTTTTATATTATTGTTTTCCTTTTTTATTTTAACACCAAGCATGGTAAGAAATTTAGTTGCAACATCTAGTCTCGGACTTTCTTTTTTGTTAAGCTCACTTAAATTTTTAAAAATTGAAACTCCTTTAGCTTTTGCAGCTACAAGAAAAATAACTAAAAATTCATCTATTGCTGAACTATTGAGAGACTTATCACAGTTGATAGATCTAAGATTATTTTTATATTTAATTAAAATATCTCCAATCTCTTCTCCTTTATAAATTCGTTTATTTTTTATTTTTATACCTGCATTCATTTTATTCAAAATTTTTATTATTCCTATTCTACTATTATTTATGTTTACATTTTTAATTATTAATTTAGAATTTTTTGTTAATAGTGTAAGCACTATAAAAAAAGCAGCAGAACTAATATCGCCAGGAATAGTATAATTAAAACCTTGAAAATTTTTTTGCCCCTTTACTTCAATATAGTCATAATATTTTTCTTTTTTAATTTTCATTGGTATTTTCAAAAAATTAAAAAATTTTTCAGTATGATCTCGACTTTTAGCTGCTTTAATTTTTGTTACACCAGGCGTGTTCAAAGCAGCAAGCATTACTGCACTTTTGCATTGCGCACTGCCTCTGTTTTCTAAATAGTTTATAGGTCTTGGAAAGTCAGTTCCATATACATCAAGTGGCAAACCACTGCTTTTATTTTTAAAACTTACGCCAAATAATTTAAGCGGATCAGTTATTCTCGAAAAATCCCTTCTAGATAAACTTTTATCTCCTGTTATTCTCACTTTTTTTTTTGATTTAACTAGTAGACCTAAAATTAATCTTCCAAGCGTTCCAGAATTACCTGCATCAATAGTTTTATTTCTATTTAATTTAAAACCATTTAAACCTTTTCCATATATCTCTATATAATTTTTTTTTTTTTTAAATTTAATACCTAAATTTTTAATTGCTTTTAAAGAAGCTCTAACATCTTCAGAATAAAGTAGATTTTGAATTTTTGATATACCAACTGCTTGAGATGCAAAAAGTACAGATCTAATCGATAAACTTTTGTCAGAACTAACTTCAATACTTTTATTGTAAGATTTAATCTTACTTTTAATAATTACATAATTTTGCATTTAAGTTATTTTAAATTCTTCACCAAAATAGGCTGATCTAGCATCTGAATTGTTAATTATTTCCTTTGGGCTGCCTTCTGCTATAATTTTACCACTTGATAGAACTATTGCTCTATCTACACATGTTAACAAATCTCTTGCTTGGTGATCACAAACAATAACAGTAATCTTTTCTAAAGATTGAAGATTAACAATTATTTCTTGGAGCATTTTTATAGTTAAGATATCTAAAGCTGCAAATGGTTCATCTAATAATAAAATACTTGGTTCATTCACTAAAGCCATTGCAATAACTAATTTTTTTTTTTGTCCTCCAGACAAATGTTTAGCTTTGATCCTAATTAGAGGTTCAAATTCAAATTGTGAAATAATTTTTTCTAATTTTAAAATTCTTTTTTCTTTACTTTTAATGTTTATCTCAGCTACTAGTTCTAAATTTTTAATTAAACTTAAATCTTGAATAAAACCACCATACTGAGGTACATAACCCAGTTTAAACTTTGTTGTTCTCTCATATATCGGTAGATTAGTACAATCAATTCCGTTTATTAAAACCTTACCAAAACTTGGATCTTTCAATCCTGTTATTATGTGAAATATTGTAGATTTGCCCACTCCGTTAGGTCCCAGCATTCCTATAACTTCCTGTCGATTAATCTTTAGATTTAAATTGTTAAGAATTTGTCTTTTATTGTAAAACATACTTATCTTTACTAGTTCTAAAAGTGTTTCTTGTTCTTTAAAACTTTTAATTCTAAATTTTTTTATTATTGCCATTATTTTGTAATTATATTTACTTTTGAAATTTCACTTTCTGGTTTTATATCTATATCTTTTGTTTTTAAATCTAAAATTATTTCACCTGCATACATAGTTGATTGTGGATCAGTTACTTTTACATTATTATAAGCCACAGCGAAGTTGGTTTCCATATTTATATCAAAATTATCACAAATTATCTCTTTATCTTCATAATTTATAATTACATTTTTATAAAATTTAGAATTTTGATTAACAGAGTTATATTGGGCATAATCTGAGCTTATAAAAATAGTTGGTCTAATTTTTGATGTTATTTTTCCATTAACTTCAATTAAATCAAGAACATTATTGTCATCAGAATTTGTTTTTCCAGATTTAGCTTTTAATCTATATTCATTTCCATTTTTACCGGTCGTAATGTATTCGATATTTTTTACAAGATTTTTCTGCTTATTTTTTTTTACATCAATATCATTCTTTGGATTTTCAACTTTCAGAACTTCATCATTATTTTTTTTATTTACTTTGTTTGATTTTTCATCAATTTTACTTATTTCATTAATTGTCTCTATATTTTCAATTATAGCAATTTTATCTTCGTTAATTTTTTTTTCATTTATTTGTTTATCATTTTCTTGTAATTGATTATTTTCTTCGACTTCTTTAACGACTTCTTTAACGACTTCTTTTGTAATAATATCTTTTTCTGAAACAGAAAAATATTTTGAATATATGGAGAAAACTATAATTGTTATGATAAAAATAATTAAAATTTGTATTATAGATTTTAATGACATTTAGCTAATATTTGCACCTAAAATCGTATGTACATGAATTATACCTATTGTATTAGCTTTTTTTTTACCCTTATGAACACACAAGGAGGTTATTTTTTTTGAGTTCATTATCTCCAATGCTTTTGCAGCAAGCATATCTTTTTCAACACTAATTGGATTTTTTTTCATAACATTTTTAATTTTTATATTGTCAAAGTTTGAAATTTTTTGATTAATTCTCTTAAGATCTCCATCAGTTAAAATACCAACTGTTTTATTTTCTTTTTTTACAATTATTACACCTAAACCCTTTTTATTTATAATATTTAATGCCTTAATCATTGAGGTACTGCCACTAACATATGGTATTTTATTACCAGTTAACATTAAATCCCCAACTGTTTGTAGTTTTGTACCTAGGGATCCCGAAGGATGAAATTTTTTAAATTCTAATTTTCCAAAATTTCTAATTTTCATGCAACTTATTGCAATAGCATCCCCTAAGCTTAAAAAATTAGTGGTACTTGATGTAGGAACAAAGCTTCCTGGTCCGGCTTCTTTTACATTTGGAATTAGAACTTTTATATCTGAGTTTTTAAATAGTAAAGATTTTCTATTAGATGTTACTCCTATTAGTTTGATATTGCGATTTCTTGAGCAATACTGAATAATGTTTTTTAACTCACTTGAAATACCACTCAAACTCAAAAGTATTACAACATCATTAGAGGCTATCTGACCCATATCACCGTGGCTTGCATTTGATGAGTCCATAAAAAAAGATGGTGTACCAGTTGATGAAAAAGTTGCAGCCCATTTTTGACTAATTATTCCACTTTTTCCAACACCTGATACAATTACTTTTCCATTTTTACAATTTAAAATAGTTTTTACAGCTTCTACAAAAGAATTTCCTACAGATGATTTTAATTTTTTAAGGCCATCTATTTCATTTTGAATTACATCTTTTCCAATATTTTTTAATTTCTCTTTTTTCATCAATGAGACCAAATATCATCTTTAAATGAATTTAAATCTAAATCTACTCTAGTATTAATAAATCTAATTGTTTCATTATATAATTTTAATCTATTTTCTCTAACAAGTATTTTTGTTAGCCCATCAAAAATCTTATGTAAATAAATTACATCATTGGCACAATATTTAAGTTGTTTTTCTGATAAGTCCCCACCAAAATCAGAGGTTTGCATTTGTTTACTAACATCAATTCCAATAAACTCTTTAATTAAATCTTTTAATCCATGTTTATCTGAAAAGGTTCTAGCTAATTTAGAAGCAATTTTAGAACAATCTACATTTACCACATCAACTTCTAAATATTTTTTTATAAATAGAAGATCTGCTCTAGCAAAGTGAAAAATTTTGTTAATGTTTTTATCTTCCAAAATTTTTTTCAAGTTTGGTGCATTATAATTTTCTTTATCCAGTTGAATTATGTGAGCATCATTTTTTCCTGTAGATATTTGAACTAAACACAATCTATCTCTATCTACATTTAAACCCATAAACTCACAATCAATAGCTATTTTGTCACCTAAGGTTATTTGATCTGGTAAATCTTCTTTATGTAAATTAATATCCATATTCATTTGTGAGAATATATATATGAATCAGAAAGAAATTCTAGTTTTTGGAGCGACTGGACAGATAGGAAGAAGTCTAATAAGAAAATTAACTAAAAATAACTATAAAGTCCTAGCAGTTACAAGAAATATACATCAAAAGGGTTATAGATTAAAAACCCAAGGCAATCCTGGTTATTTAGAAATTTTCGAAATTAAATCTTTTAATGAAACGAATATTAGAAAATTGATGAAAGGGTGCCATGCTTGCATTAATTTGATCGGCATTCTTAATGAGGACAGAAAAAACGAATTTTTTAAAGTCCATTCTGAATTACCAGGATTAATTTCTAAAATTGCCAATGAAGAAGAAGTAAATCAATTTATACACATGTCATCTCTTGGTATCGAAATTGTAGAAAATAGCAATTATGCTAAATCAAAACTAGATGGTGAAAATATTGTTAGGTCAAATTTTAAAAATTCTATTATAATAAAACCATCGATAGTTTTCTCAGTAGATGATAATTTTACTACACAGTTTATGAGTTTATTTAATTTTTTACCTGCAATTCCACTATATTATAGTGGTAATACAAGATTTACACCAATCCATGTATCTGACTTAACAGAAATTATTTTAAATCTTATAAATAAAAATATTACAAATCTTACTTTGGAGTGTATTGGTCCCGAGGTTTTAACTTTTAAACAAATTTTATCTAAATTACTTAAAGCCACAAAAAAAAAGAGAGTATTATTTCCACTACCTTATCCTTTAGCCAAATTAAGTGCAAAAATATTTCAAATACTGCCTAAACCTTTAATAACTGAAGATCAACTTAATTTATTAAAATATGACAATATTGTTTCTGGTAAATATAAAACAAATATTGACTTATCATTAAATCCTACAAAAAATTTTGAAAATGAAATTAAAAAGTATGCTTATAATTGGACATCCGGTGGACAGTTTTCTAATCAAATCAACAATTCAGACTAATTTTAAAAATGGCAAATTATATTTTAATTATTTTAAGTGTTTTAATTTTTCTAATTGTAATATTTATAACTATTAAACCTTTAAAGACGGGTATCGACGCAAAGCAAAATAAAACTTTTCCTAAAGATAAAGAAATATTAAATTTAAATAATGAAATTGATAAAGAAGAAAATTTTGCAGAATTTGATAATTCTATATCAAATGAATTATATAGATTAAAAAAACTTCATGATGAGGGTATTTTAACAGAGGAAGAATTTAATAAAGCAAAAAAGAGAGTTTTAGATTAAGCTGTCTTGATTTTCTTATCAATAAATCTTTCTATTTCTTTATCTTTTTCTAAATTGTCTTCCTTTTTGCCCTTAGGTTGAAAAACCATCATTAAATGAAGAGGGCAATAAGAAAACTTTTCGACATTTTTTCTTCCACAAAAAGATGAGTTTTCTTCGTCAGGATGACCTTCCATATATTTGCATGTATATTCATTTAACTCTTCTAGTTGAAGATTTTTTGCTGGCTCAAAATTTTTATCCAGCAAAAGTGATTTGAATCTGATTTTTTTTGAACGCGATCCTACATTATTTCTTTCTAATTTATTTTGAATGTTGCTTGAAACTGAACTTCTCGTTTTAATTTTTGCAGATAAATTTAATCTATGAGCTTTTCCAATAACTGCATTTCTTGAAATTCCACCTAATATTTCAGCTATTTGACTTGCTGTTTTACCTTTGCCCCAAAGTTCTCTAAGTTTATTAACTTTTTCTTCTGTCCAACTCATTTTAGTACTATATTTAGTATATTTATTTATTTATATAACATTATGTTGAAATATATAGTTAAAAAAAACAAGCATTATTTTATTTTTTTCAACACAAATAAAAATTATTTAATAATAACTTACGGTTGAATTATAAATTGAAAAAAAATTAAACAAATGTCAAATAGTAAAAATACTGCTTTAGCAGGGAATTATAAAAGAAGAAATCTCTCTTTTAAAAAAGGAGTGGGCAGTTTCCTTTTTTCAACTATAGGTGAGAAATATTTAGATTTTGTTCAGGGAATTGCTGTAAATTCTCTTGGTCACGCAAATCCGTATTTAAAAAAAAAGCTAAAGCAACAAGCTAATAAACTTTGGCATGTTTCTAATTCATTTATTATACCTGAGGGGGAAAAGTTAGCAAAAACATTAACCAAACATACATTTGCAGATAGCGTTATTTTTCAAAACAGTGGAGCCGAGGCCACTGAGGCAGCCATTAAAGTTGCTAGAAGATATTTTTACTCTATTGGTAAACCAAATAAAAATAGAATTCTTTGTATAAAAAACTCCTTTCACGGAAGAACTATTGCTGCAATTTATGCGAGTGGTTCAAAAAAAATGACCGAAGGTTTTGGACCTAAAGTTCCAGGATTTGATCACATAGATTTTAGAAATTCTAAGCCAAGATTTCCCAATATTAAAAGTAAAATTAAAAAAACTACCGCAGCAATAATGATAGAAACTATAATGGGTGAAGGAGGTATCAAGCCTATACCCGATACATGTCTTAAATATTTAAGAAAACTTTGTAATAAGAAAAAAATATTGTTAATTTTAGATGAAGTTCAGTGTGGAATAGGCAGAACAGGTGATTTTTTTGCATTCGAAAGATCTAGAGTAAAACCAGATATTGTACCAATAGCCAAAGGGATTGGAGGTGGTTTTCCTATTGGAGCAGTTTTAATGACAAACAAAGTTTCCAGAGGAATGACCCCTGGAACCCATGGTTCTACTTTTGGTGGTAATCCTCTTGCTATGAGTGTTGGGAATGCTGTACTTGATAAAGTTCTAAAAAAAAGATTTTTAAAAAATATTAAAAAATTGTCACAATATTTTCATTTAGAGTTAAATAAAATTAAAAACGATTATCCTAAAATTATAAAAGAGGTGAGAGGTATTGGATATTTGATTGGTATACAATTACATTTCGATCAAACAAATTTTATAAATAAATTGATGAAGAATAAATTATTAACTATTAGAGCTGCAGATAATGTGATTAGAATATTGCCACCATTGAATGTAAAAAAATCCGAGATCAACCTTGCACTTAAAATAATTAGAAAAGTTTGTAAAAATTTTAAAAAATGAAAAACTTTTTAAATATAAAAGATATTCCCTCATCAGATCTTAGAAAAATTTTAAACGATGCAAATAAAAGAAAAATAAAAAGAAAAAAACTCAGCACATTAGATGTGGACAAAGATTGTCCACTTAAAGGAAAGTTGTTAATACAAATGTTTGAAAAACCAAGCTCTAGAACAAGATTAAGTTTTTATGTTGCTATTAAACAACTGGGAGGTGGAACTATTACTTTAAAATCAAATGAACTTCACCTTGGTAAAGGCGGGGAAAGTCTTGCGGATACAGCTAAAATTCTAGCTACTTATGGTGATGGATTTATGCTTAGAACTGATAGTGATAAAAAAATCAATGAATTTAGCAAATATTTAAAAATTCCTTTAATCAATGGTTTAAGCCCGTCCTCTCATCCAACTCAAGTTCTGTCAGATGTTTTTACAGCAGAGGAAATAAAGAAAAAACCAATATCCAAACTTAATATATGTTGGATTGGAGATTGCAACAATGTCCTCAATAGCTTAATTGCTGCTTCAGTTAAATTTTCATTTAAATTAAATATCGGCTGTCCAAAAAATTATAAACCAAAAAAAATTATATTAGACTGGGTAAAAAAAAATAGAAGAAAAATAAATATTTATAACGATCCATCTAAAGCTATAAAAAATGCTGATATAATTTTTTCTGATAAAGTTATCTCATTAAATGATAAAGTTAATTTAAAAAAAAAATATAAAGATTTTGAAAAGTTTTATATTGACAAAAAATTAATTAACAAAGCCAAGAGCAACGCGATTTTCTTACATTGTCTTCCAAGAGGAGACGAAGTTTCTGATGAAGTATTTTTGGGAAAACAATCCCATGTATGGCAACAAGCTCTTAATAGAGTCCATGTTCAGAAAAGTATATTATTATATTGTTTTGGTAAGTTAAGGTAACGGAAGCGGATTATCAGAATTTTTATTTAAATAAAGAATTACTGAAGCTCTATCTTTATCTTTTCTCAAACCAGCAAAAGCCATTTTGGTACCTTTTATGTAAGCTTGTGGTTTTCTCAGGTAACCGTTCATCTCTTCGAACGTCCATTCTTTTTTATAGTTTGTCATAGCTTTTGAGTATTTATAGTCCTCAACAGCCGCAACATTTCTACCTAACACACCATAAAGAGCAGGACCAATCTTATTTTCTCCACCTTTATTTACAACATGACAAGCTGAACATTTTTTGAAAACTTTCTCCCCATGCTCCAATGAACCCATTGAAAGAAATTCTGACATATCGATTTTTTCTTCTTCTTGTTCTTTAACTATTTTTTGGATATCAGATGATTTAGAAAGTTCCACTTTATAACCAGAAGTTTCAGGCTTTTTTACATAAAATACTAAATCTGAAATTTTTCCAATACCTATAACCAATAAAGCAACCAAGAGAATTGCTGCAATTATTTTATTTAGCTCAAAAGAGTCCATGATTTTTATTAATTATGGTCGTATAACATGTTAAGTATAAAAAGTACTAAATTAATTTAAAAATTTTGCGTCTCAAAGACGCAGAATACTTTACTTTTATGGCTAAAACTATAATTCTAATTCCATCTAGATTAGCTGCAACTAGGTTACCTAATAAACCTTTACTGAATATAAACAATAAATCAATAATCATGCATGTTTATGAAAAAGCTATCGAAAGTCAAATTGGAGATGTTTACGTAGCAACTTGCGATCAAGAAATTATAAACGAAGTCAAAAAAAATAATGGAAAAACTATAAAAACATCGGAAAAACACAAAACAGGAACTGACCGAATAGCAGAAGCTTTAGAAAAATTAAAAGATGATAATGTTGATTACATAATAAACTTACAGGGAGATGAACCATTGATTAATGTTGAGGATATAATAAGTCTAAAAAAACTTTCTATAGAAAATAATTCTGATATAGCGACATTAGCTTGTAAAATTAAAGATAAAAAAATATTAAGTAATCCAAATATAGTAAAAGTAATAACCAAAAAAAATTTGAAAAATTTTAAGGTCTCGAGTGCAATTAATTTTCGTAGAATTATAAATGATAAAGATGAAAAAAATATATATCACCACGTCGGAATATACATATACAAAACATCTATTTTAAAAAAATTTGTAAATCTTTCTCAGTCTAATAATGAAAAATCCAACAAACTTGAACAGCTTAGAGCTCTCGATAATGGAGTTAAAATAGAAGTAATCCTAGCCAACTCATCTCCCATTGGAGTAGATACAGAGGAGGATTATATGGAAATAAAAAAATTAATGGAATATAAAGATTAAAATTATGAAAATTGCCTACCAAGGTATTGCCGGAAGTTATAGTGAAAGCTGTGCAAAAAAGATGTATCCAGATTGTGATACTATCTCATGCAAAACTTTTGATGAATGTTTTGAAACAGCAAGTAGGGATAATAAAATTAAAACCTTAATACCAGAATCAAATAAAACTACAGGAAATATTGGAGTAGAATATCTTATTTTTAAATTTAGATTAAATATTTATGCTGAGCATTTTTTTCCAATTAACCACAATTTATTAGGAATAAAAGGATCGAGGATAGAAGATATAAAGAATGTTTACTCTCACGCACAAGCATTAAGTCAATCAACAAATTTTATAAGAAAAAATAAATTTAATGAAAATGTGAGAGCAGATACAGCTGGGTCTGCTAAATTTGTTTCTGAAACAAAAGATAAATCAAAAGCAGCAATAGCCTCAAACTTAAGTGCAAAAATTTATAATCTAGATATATTAAAAGAAAATATTCAGGATGATGAAAATAATGTTACAAGATTTTTATTAATGGGTAACGAAATTTATCAACCAGAATTTGTAGAGGATAAATACATAACTTCTTTTTTATTTAAATTAAAAAGTAAACCTGCTGCTCTTTATTCTGCAATGTCTGGCTTTGCAATAAATGGTGTTAATATGACTAAACTGCAAAGTTTTCCTGAAAAAAATTCTTTTTCATCGTTTTTCTTTTTATGCGATATTGAGGGACATATTGAGGATCAAAAAATAAAAAACTCATTAGAGGAATTGGGTTTACATTGTGAAGATATGCACGTTCTAGGTGTTTATAAGTCAGATAAATTCAGACAAAAATAAATTTTAAGTTTCTTGTAGATTAGAAAAATTTATTGATATAATAACAATGGAGGCCAATCAGGTGGAGTTACCATGAACTCCCCCAGGCTTGAAAAAGAGCAAGGGTAATGAGTATTTTCCAGGTTGGTTGGTCTCCCAAAAAAAAATTTTATGAAAGAAAATTCAAAAGTTTTAGCTTTAAAGTATAGACCTCAGACCTTTGAAGAGTTAATTGGTCAAGAACTCGCCGCAGAAACAATCTCAAATGCAATTAAAAAAAATAACTCTGCAAATGCTTATTTGTTTACAGGGATTAGAGGAGTTGGAAAAACTACTTTTGCACGAATTGTAGCTAAATCCCTTAATTGTATAAATTCTCCCGAAAAACTATGTAAAGAAAACTTTTGTGAACATTGTTTGTCAATTATTCAGTCAAATCATATTGATGTTTTAGAAATGGATGCGGCAAGTAAAACAGGGGTTGATGATGTTAGAGATTTAATTGATTTTTCAAGATATGGGCCAACTTCAGCAAAATATAAAATTTTTATAATAGACGAGGTTCATATGTTGAGTAAGCAGGCATTCAATGCTTTACTAAAAACTTTAGAAGAGCCACCAACATATTTAAAGTTTATATTTGCAACAACAGAAATAAAAAAAATCCCTGTAACAGTAATCTCCAGATGTCAAAGATTTGATTTATCGAGGATAAATTCTAAAACCTTACTTAATTATTTAAAAAAAATCGTTGATAAAGAAAATGCAAAAGCCAGCGAAGATGCTTTAAAGTTGATTGTAAAATTATCTGAGGGTTCTGTGAGAGATTCATTATCTTTATTAGATAGGGGACTCATGTCAACTGGTAACGAAGAATTAAATTTGGAAAAAGCTCGAAATACTTTTGGTTATTTCGACAAAAGTTTTATTATTGAAATATTAGAATATATATTTCATGGCGATGAAGAAAATGTTTTGAAATGCTACAGAAAACTTTTTGAAACAGGCCTTGATCCAAAAATTTTTTTAAATGATTTTTTAGAAGTAATTTATTATTTAAAAAATATTTCACTTTTAAAATTAGACTCCACAAATTTTACATTAAATGATATTGAGTTTGAAAAAATTTCTAACATTTCAAACAATATAGAGAATAGTGAACTTCTTCTATTTTGGCAATTTACGATACAAGCCATAGAGGAAATAAATTTAGTTACAAATCAGAATTTATCAGTTGAAATGTTCCTAATTAGGTTGCTACACCTTAAAGGTTTAAAAAAAAATAACCATATTGATATTAACAAAGATGATCAAATTAAAGAAGAAAATTTAGGTAAAGAGATAAAAAATATTAATAAAACTGTAAATCAAATTAAAAATATTTCACAGAAAGAAAAACCTCAGCCTGAAGTTAAAAAAAAAAAAATAAACAATAAACTCGAAATTCAAAATTTCGATAAACTTATAGAAATTTGTAATAATAAAAAAGATCTTAAATTAAAATATGAATTAGAAAACAATGTCAATTTAGTTTCGTTTTCAGATGGACTAATTGAAATTGCATTTAATGAAAAACTTGAAAAAGATTTCATTAAAAATCTTTCAATTAAATTATATGAATGGACATCTAAAAGGTGGATAATTTCTCTATCTAAAAAAGATGGTGCGATTACAAAAAAACAGGAAAAAATTAAAAATTTAGAAAAAAATTTAGATAAAATTAAAAATAGTAAAACGCATGAAGAATTTTTGAAAATATTTTCTGATGCCGAACTTATAGAGATAAAGGAAGAAAATGACTGATTTTAAAAAAATATTAGAAAAAGCTAAAGAGTTAGAAACAAAAATGAAAGAAAGCCAAGAAAATATTAAAAAAATCGAGGTTACAGGTATATCTGGTGGCGAGGCTGTTAAAGTAACTATTAATGGAGACGGAAATATGTTGAGCTTAGATTTAAGTGATGAAATTTTAAAAGAAGACAAATCTGTAATTCAAGATTTAATTGTGGCTGCTCATAACAATGCCAAAACAAAACTAAAAACAATAACATCAGAAGAAATTTCTAAGGCGGCAGGTGGATTTGGCATACCAGGATTTAAATGGCCACTGTAAAATAATGCAAAATAATTCAGAACTAGATAATTTAATAAAGATAATATCAAAACTTCCAGGACTCGGACCAAAATCTGCAAAAAGAATAATTTTGAAATTAATAAATAATCGTCAAGAAATTCTAAAACCTTTAGCTCAGACATTAAGCCAAGTTTATAAAAATGTAGTTAGATGTAATAATTGTGGTTCTCTCAAATCAATTACAAATGGTTGTAATAATTGTGAAGATAAAAATAAGAAGTTTAATAAAATTTGTGTTGTTGAAAATATAGCTGATCAGTGGGCAATAGAAAGCTCAAGTATTTACCAGGGCTATTTTCATATTTTAGGCGGTGTTTTAGTTAATAATGATAATCAAAGAAGAGAAAACTTTCTATTAGAGTCTTTAATAAATAGAATAAAAAAAAATAATATAGATGAAGTTATTTTAGCCACGAGCGCAACAATTGAAGGTCAAACTACTGCATTTTACATTCAAGATAGTTTAAAAAAATTAGATGTAAAAATTTCTAAGTTAGCTCAAGGTTTACCTGTAGGTGGAGAAATTGAGAGCCTTGATGATGGAACTTTAATTTCAGCTTTTAAAAACAGGAAAGGAATTGAAAACAGCTAATTTTTTTTTATTAATCTATTTAAATGAAGAAGTGGCTCAGTATATCCAGATGGTTGGTTCTTGCCTTGAAAAACTAACTCACATGCCGTCTTAAATGCTAAAGATTTATCAAATTCTGGTGTCATATTTTGATAATCTGAATTAGCTGAATTTTGTTCATCTACTATTTTGGCCATCTTTTTCATGATTTCTAAAACTTGTTTTGTTGAGCAAATTCCATGATGCAACCAATTAGCAATATGTTGAGACGATATTCTCAAAGTGGCTCTATCTTCCATTAATCCAACATTATTGATGTCAGGTACTTTTGAACAACCAACACCATGGTTTATCCATCTAACCACATAACCAAGAATTGTTTGGGCTGAATTTGAAATTTCTAGATTTATCTCATCCATAGACCAATTTGGTCTATCAGCGGTTGGTAGATTTAGTAAATCATTCATTCGATCCTTTTTTTCTTTTTTAATTTCATCATGTCTCTGAAAAATATTTATTTTATGATAATGCATAGCATGCAAGGCTGCTGCAGTTGGAGAAGGAACCCAAGCACAATTTGCACCTGAGCTTAAATGATTTATTTTTTGATCCATCATTTCTTTCATTTTATCTGGCATAGCCCACATACCTTTACCAATTTGAGCAACTCCAGAAAAACCACATTTTAACCCAATATCAACGTTATTCTTTTCATATGCATCTATCCATTTTGATTTTTTCATATCACCTTTTTTAATCATAGGACCCGCCTCCATTGATGTATGCATTTCATCTCCAGTTCTATCTAAAAATCCTGTGTTAATAAAAAACACTCTATCTTTTAAAGTTCTAATACACTCCATTAGATTTACAGTAGTTCTTCTTTCCTCGTCCATAATCCCACATTTTATCGTAAACTTGGGCAATTGAAGAACCTCCTCAACTTTTTCAAACAAACTATTTGTAAAATCAGTTTCATCAGGCCCATGCATTTTAGGTTTCACTATATAAATAGAGCCAGTTCTAGAATTTTTTTTATTTTTTAAATCATGCAAACACGCAGCCGAAGTAATGAATGCATCTAGTATTCCCTCTGGTATTTCAGTTCCATCATTTAAAATCACTGCTGGATTAGTCATCAAGTGTCCAACATTTCTTACGAGCAACAAACTTCTTCCGTGAAGCTTAAGGCCTTTACCATTTTTTGAAATATAACTTCTATCCGGATTAAGTTTTCTTTCCAATGTTTTACCTTTTTTTTCAAAAACCGACTTCAAATCACCTTTCATCAAACCAAGCCAGTTTTTATAACATTCAACTTTATCTTCCGCATCTACTGCCGCAACACTATCTTCATGATCGCAAATAGTAGAAATTGCAGATTCTAATATAATATCACTTATACCTGCAGTATCTTGTGCCGCAGAAAAAGCTTTAGGATTAATTATAATTTCTACATGTAGATTATTATTTTTAAGAATTACAGCTGAAGGATTTGTAGCCTCACCTCTATGACCAATAAACTTTTCTTCGTCAACCAAATTATAAACATCTTTATCTTTAAGTATTAGCAATTTACCATTTTTGATTTGCAATTTGGTTATAAGTCTCCAATCCAAATCTTTTATTTTGAAAAATTCATTTAAAAAGTTTCTTCCATATTTTATTACTTGTTCTCCTCTTAGCGGATCATATTTCTCACTTCCAGTCTCTTCGGATTCGATTATATCTGTTCCATAAAGGCTATCGTATAAACTCATCCATCTTGCATTTGCAGCATTTAGGCTATATCTAGCATTCATTATTGGCACAACTAATTGAGGACCAGCGATAGATGAAATTTCATCATCAATATTTTTGGTAGTTATTTTGAAGTCTGAACCTACTTTTCTTAGGTAACCTATTTCGTTCAAAAATTTTTTATACTCATTAACATTAAATTGTTTAGACTTATTTTTTTTGTGCCATATGTCTATTTCTTGTTGCAAAGTTTCTCTAATTTCTAAAAGCTCTCTATTTTTTGGAGTTAATTCATTAATTGTTTTTTCAAAACCAATCCAAAATTGAGAAAGATTTATTTCAATATCTTTAAAAAGTTCGTTGTTTATAAAATCTGATAAAACCTTAGCTACCGATAAACCGCCTATTTGTATGTAGTTTTCTCTCATTTTTTTTCAAACAATTTTTATGCTAATTAATAAATTTTAAGACACTTTATTGCCTTTTTTTATTATAATAAAGTCATTTATGAAAAATTACTTAAATTTTGAAACTGATATAAAAAATTTAGAAAGTGATTTAGAAAAATTAAAAGATCCTTACAATAATGAAGAAGGACTATCTGAAGTAAATACAGAAAAAATATCAAAAATTCAAACTGAAATAGACGACAAATTGAAACAAATTTACTCAAAACTAAATTCTTGGGAGACAGCTTTAGTTGCAAGGCACGAAGATAGGCCGAAAGCAAAATATTTTATTGATAACTTGTTTAGTGACTTTATCCAACTTTCTGGAGACAGATATTATGGAGAGGATAAGTCCGTGATTGCGGGTTTTGGAAAATTTGGAGAAAAATCTGTTTTGATTATAGGTCAAGAAAAGGGTGACGATCTATCTTCGAGATTGGAGAGAAACTTTGGAATGATGAGACCAGAGGGTTATAGAAAGACTATTAGATTAATGAAATTAGCTGACAAATTTCAAATTCCAATTATCTCTTTTATAGATACGCCTGGAGCGTATCCAGGAGTAGGCGCAGAGGAGAGAGGACAAGCAGAAGCAATTGCCAAATCAATTGAATGCTCAATGGAATTAACTGTTCCAACTATATCAATAATAATTGGGGAAGGAGGCTCAGGTGGAGCAATAGCATTAGCTTCATCCAATAAAGTGTTAATGTTGCAAAATGCAATCTACTCAGTTATTTCCCCCGAAGGATGTGCAACAATACTTTGGAGAGATCCAACAAAAACTTTAGAAGCTTCAAAAGCCATGAAGCTATCATCGACTGATCTTCTTAATTTAAATGTTATTGATGAAATAATTGATGAACCCATTGGTGGTGCCCATCGTGATAAAGAGTCTATACTTGCAAACGTAAAAAAATCGATAGAAAGTAATTTAAATTACTTTGCAGATAAAAGCCAAGAAGAAATTATTAGTCTTAGGAAGAATAAATTTTTATCAATTGGGAGAAGCAAAGGATTTCAAGTAGGTGCAAAAGGTTCAGATAGTTTACTACAGGAGGAAAATTTTGTTCAAAAATTTTTAAAAGGCTTTAAAGAAAAAAAAATTTTTTATTCAGGTCTTATATTGATTATATTTTTTATTTTTTTAGGAATATTTTTATCTAGCTAGATCCATGACAATGCTTATATTTTTTTCCAGAGTTGCACGGACATAGTTCATTTCTTCCAATTTTTTGTCTTGATAATTCCTTAAATTTTTCTTGCGTTTTAAATTCTTCTTCCTTGGTATCGTTGTTATCAATAATTTTTAAATTCATAAGAATGACTACAAAGTCTATTTTTAATTTATCTAAAAGATTTTCAAATAATGAAAATGCCTCTTTTTTATATTCAACCAAAGGATCTCTTTGACCATAAGATCTTAATCCGACAACTTGTCTTAATTGTTCTAGATACTGAATATGAAGTTTCCAATTTTGATCAATTAGCTGAAGTAAAATCCTTTTTTCTAATTCTTTTGCACCTTGTTCATTTAATATTTTTATTCTTTCATTTCTTTTTTCAAGGAATTTTAAATTAATTGTTTTGCTAAAATTATTGTCAGAGGACTCTGCTAAATGTTTTAATTCTTCATCATTAAATGATTTTCCAACAACAGATTTTAATTGATTTAAAAATTCAGAGGATTTTGGATTTGATAAATGTTTTGACTTAGAATTTTTAAGATTATCAATTTGTTCTTTAAGAAAACTGTCACCGTAAGTATAACTGCCTTCATCATTTATTACACTATTTCTTTGATTAAATATAACTTGCCTTTGATCATTCAATACATTGTCAAATTTTAATAAGGTTTTTCTTATATCAAAATTTCTAGCCTCAACTTTTTGTTGTGCCCTCTCTAAAGCTTTGTTGATCCAAGGGTGGTCAATACTTTCACCGTCTTTTAAACCAAGCTTTTCAAGTATGTTATTCATAGACTCAGATCCAAATATTCTCATTAAATCGTCCTCCAAACTTACAAAAAATATTGAATTTCCTTCATCTCCTTGTCTTCCAGATCTACCTCTTGCTTGATTATCAACTCTTCTGCTTTCCATTCTCTCAGTTCCAATAACAAACAGTCCACCTAAATTTTTAATTTCATTTTTATTTGTTTCATCAAAGCCACCAAGTTTTATATCTACTCCTCTTCCAGAAATACTTGTAGTGATTATAATAGAACCTTTTTGGCCCGCATTGGCAATTATGTCAGCCTCTTTTTCATGATTCTTTGCATTTAAAACAATATGTTTTATATTTTTTTGTTTTAGTAAGTCTGAGTAATGTTCAGATTTATTTATGCTTGCAGTAAAAATTAATAGTGGTTGGCCAGATTTATAACATTCATCAATTTTTTTTATAATTGCTTCATCTTTTTCCTTTAATGTTCTAAATATTTGATCATTCCAATCTCTTCTAATCATTTTTTTATTAGTTGGTATAGAAACCACTTGCAAATTATATATTTCAAAAAATTCTTCAGATTCTGTTTGAGCAGTACCAGTACAACCAGATAATTTTTTATAAAGTTTAAAAAAATTTTGATAAGTTATTGAAGCGAGAGTTTGATTTTCCGAATTTATATTAAGGTTTTCTTTAGCTTCCAAACTTTGATGAAGCCCGTCACCAAACCTTCTACCAGGTAATTGTCTTCCCGTTTGTTCATCAATTATAATTACTTGTCCATCTTTTATAATATAATCTCTACCATTTTGAAATAAGTGGCGTGCCCTAAGAGCTTGATTTACGTGATGAACTAAATGTAAATTAGCTGGATCATAGAAGTTACCGTTTTTTAAAATTCCCGCATTGATAAAAACTTTCTCAACGTTATCAATTCCCCTGTTTGTAAGTAAAACATTTTTATCTTTCTCATCAATTTCAAAATCTTCAGGATTTAAATTTTTTATTAGTTTATCTATAGCAATATATTGATTGGTTTTATCCTCTGCAGAACCAGATATAATAAGAGGGGTTCTAGCTTCATCAATTAAACATGAGTCTATTTCATCAACTATTGCAAAATGATAATCTCTCTGAACCATCTGATCTTTAGAAAATTTCATGTTATCTCTCAAGTGATCAAAACCTAATTCACTATTTGTTGCATATGTAATATCCATTGAGTAATTTTTCTTTCTTTCTTCGTCAGATTGACCTGAGTTTATAAATCCACATGTTAGACCAAGATAATTATATATTTCACCCATATTAATACTATCTCTTTTAGCTAAGTAATCATTCACTGTAACAATATGAACTCCTTTTTTTTCTAAAGCATTCAGATATGCAGCTAGTGCAATTGTTAAAGTTTTACCTTCTCCTGTTTTCATTTCAGATATTTTATTCTCGTGTAAAACAATTCCACCTACCAATTGAACATCGAAGTGTCTTTCTTTCCTTTTTCTTTTTGATGCCTCTCTTACTAAAGCGAACGCCTCAGGTAAAATTTCATTGAGATTTTTCCCTTTTTTTATATCTTCAACAAACTGATTTGTTTTTTCAGGGAATTTTTCATCATCATAGTCTTGAACTTCCTTTTCGAGATAATTAATTTTGTCCACAATTTTTTGAATTTTGTCAAGTTCTCGTTGATTTCCACTTTTTATAAATTTTGAGATAAGATTGATTGGATTAAACATATTTTAATGTATTTATATATTATTAAAATATATAGTAACTTTTTTTAAAATTTAAATATCATGAATTTTAGTTTTAGCAACTTTGTTGAGGTAAGAAAAAAAAGTAAAATTGGCGATTTTCAAGACCTAGAACATATTGATGGTATATCTATCTCATCAGTTAGTTGCGGTTTATACAATGAAAAAAGAGATGACTTAGTTTTATTTTATTTTAGAGATAAGGCTAACTATGCATCTGTTTATACGCAGTCAGAAATTATATCTGAAAATATAAAGTGGAATAAAAAAATAAAAGCAAAAAAATTATCAGCTCTATTAATCAATACAAGAAATGCAAATGCCTTAACAGGTGATGATGGCTATAAATCGCTCAAGTTATTATCCGATGATCTTTCAGATAGATTAAGTAAAATTCAAATTAAAGATGAGGAAGAACCTAAAAAGATTAGCTCTAACGAAATAATGTTCGCATGTACAGGAACAATAGGTGAAAAATTTCCCTTTGATAAAATATCAAAAAACATTCCTAATTTGATTGAAAAAATAAAACATGTTCAAAATAAGTATATATGGATGAAAGCTGCTTTAGGAATAATGACAACAGATACAAGACCTAAAGTTTCAATGTCAGAATGCAAAATAGGATCATCTACAGTTAAAGTTTATGGAATAGCAAAAGGTTCAGGTATGATCTTTCCTAATATGGCAACTACACTAGGGTTCATATTTACTGATGCTAATTTAAGCTCTAATGTTCTTAAAAAAATACTTGCTAAAAATATTGAAACAACTTTTAACGCTATATCTTGTGATGGTGATACAAGCACAAATGATATGGTTTCCATTTTCTCAACCAATAAAATAAATCACAAAGAAATAAAAAATCACAAAGACCCCAAGTTATCGAATTTTGACAAAGCAGTTAATGAAGTAATGTTAAATTTGGCCAAAAGTGTTGTTGCAGATGGAGAAGGGTCTTCAAAAACTATAACTATTAATACTAAAAATTGTAGAAATGAAAAAGATGCAAAGAAAATTGGGTTCTCAATATCTAATTCACCTTTATTCAAAACTGCCATAGCTGGAGAAGATCCTAATTGGGGTAGAATTTTAATGGCTATAGGTAAAAGTGGTGTTAAACTAAGTGTAAAAAAAATATCAATTAAGATTGGAAATTTTAAAATATTTACTAAAGGGACAATTGACAAAAATTTTAATGAGCAGCAAATTGCTGATTATATGAAAAATGAGTTAATCGAGTTAGAAATTGATATGGGTTTAGGCAAAAAAGAATTTAAAGTATATACAATGGACTTAACAAAAGAATATATTGAAATAAATGCTGATTATAGATCATAGCAATATTGAAAATTTAAAATATATTAATACATATAACTCATGATTAAATATTCTCTAAAATGTGAAAGTTGCGACCTATGTTTTGAAAGCTGGTTTAGTACTTCAAAGGAGTTTGATAGGTTAAAAAAATTAAAAATGTTGAAATGTGATAATTGCGGATCTCTTAAAATTAACAAAACAATAATGTCTCCAAGTTTACTTAAAGCAAAAAAAGTAAATAATTCAGAGGAGAGCAAGCTAAAAAATATAAGATTTAAATTGAAAGAATACCAAAAATTTATAAAACAAAATTTTGAATACGTAGGTGAAAACTTCAGTTATGAGGCTAGATCTTTGCATTATGGAAAAAATAAAAAAAACAAAGGAATTTATGGTAATGCTTCAACAGAGGATATTAAAGAATTGAAAGAAGAAGGAATTGAAACACAAATTATCCCTTGGATAGAAGACAAAGAAAATTAATTTTTAATAAATTTGGAGATATAATTTACAGAATTGTCATCTGAAATACTCCATTTTCCTAAAAATGGATTAAAGTTCATTCCATTACATTTCTTCAATAATAATGAATTTTTTCTGCATACTTTTTCTAGATTAGATGGTTTCACAAACTTATTCCAATCATGTGTGCCGATTGGTAGCCATCTTAAAAAATATTCAGCTCCAACTATTGCAAATAAATACGATTTTAAAGTTTGATTTAGTGTAGCAACAAACATAATACCATTTTTTTTTAACAATTTAGAGCTAGATTTGATAAATTCATCTACATTTTCAACATGTTCCACAATTTCCATATTTAATACGATATCATATTTTGTTTTCACAATTAATTTTTCTGGACTAGTATTAAAATATTTAATTGATAGGTTGCTTTTTTTGCAATGTAGCTTTGCTACTTCAATATTTTTTTTTGATGCATCAATTCCTGTAACATTTGCTCCTAGTCTTGCCATGGGCTCAGATAAAAGTCCTCCACCACAACCTATGTCTAGAACATTCAAATTTTTAAGTGGCATTTCTTTCTTTTTGATTTTGAAATCTGTTATTATATTATCTTTAATATACTGAATTCTTATAGGGTTAAATTTATGTAGAGGCTTAAATTTACCCTCAGGATTCCACCATTCATCGGCAATTTTTGTAAATTTTTCTACTTCTTTATAGTTAATTGTATTTGTTTTCATTCTATATTGACATTACAACCAAGATGTATTTTATCAACATAATAAAATTAATAGACTAAAATATTTCAATGAAAATTATAGTATTAAAATTTGGTGGAACATCGGTTGGAACTACAGAGCGAATAAAAAAAGTTGCTGATATTATTATTAGTTATGTAAAAAAAAGATACAAAGTAATTGTGGTTTCCTCAGCAATGAGCGGTGTGACAAATAATCTGGTAAAAAATTCTAAAAATATAAGTAATTCTTTTTCCGATGCTGAGTATGATGCACTTGTTTCTTCGGGTGAACAGGCTGCTTGCGCACTAATTGCTGGAAGGTTAATTCACAAAGGTATCACTGCTAGATCATGGCTGTCTTGGCAAATACCAATACTTACTGAAAATAAACATAAATTTGCTAGAATAAATTACATTAATAAAACAAAAATTTTAAAATATTTAGAGTCCGGTGGAACTCCTATAATAACAGGGTTTCAAGGGATTAATAGACAATCAAGAATTACAACAATAGGCAGAGGCGGATCAGATGCGACTGCAATTATGTTATCAGTCTTCTTCAAAGCTGAAAGATGTATAATTTATACAGATGTTGAAGGTGTATATACAACCGACCCTAACAAATTAAGATCTGCAAAAAAAATTAAGGTAATATCATACGAAGAAATGCTCGAGATGGCATCCTTAGGTGCTAAAGTTATGCAACCCGTTTCAATACAAGATGCAAGACTTAATAGGATTGATATAGAAGTTAAATCATCTTTCAAAAAAAAAACAGGAACCTTAATTACAAAGAGAGATAATATTTTAAATAATAAAATTATTACAGGCATATCTTCTACACAAAATGATGCTAAAGTAACTTTAGTAGGTGTTAAAGATAAACCAGGGATTGCTGCTGCAATTTTTAGACCATTATCAAAAAACTCAATAAATGTTGATATGGTAGTTCAAAATATCTCTGCTAATGGTAAAGAGACTGATTTAACATTTACAATAAAAAGAGATGATTTAAGCAAAACTAAAAAAATTATAAATGAAAATAATAAAATAAATTTTAAAAAGTTAATATTTGATAAAAATGTATCAAAAATTTCAATTATTGGCGTTGGTATGATTACAACTCCAGGTGTAACTTTTAGAATGTTTCAGGCATTAGCAAACAAAAAAATAAATATTCAAGTAATTTCTACTTCAGAAATTAAAATCTCTGTTTTAATAAATAAAAAAAATGTTAAAAAAGCTATTTCAGTTCTTCATAATGAATTTAAATTAGATAATTAAAAAAATGAGCATAAGGCCATTTAGAGACATAAAAAGAAAAAAAACTAAAGTTATAAAAGTTGGAAATTTAAATATAGGTGGCGAACATCCTATATCAGTTCAATCTATGACTAATACTCTTACCAAAGATGTAGAATCAACAATTAAACAAATTAATGATATAACTGCAGCAGGAGCAGATTTAGTAAGAGTTTCTTGTCCAGATTTAGAATCTACTATAGCGTTAAAAAAAATAATAAAGTCAACTGAAATTCCATTAGTTGCTGATATACATTTTCATTATAAAAGGGCAATAGAAGCAGCTGAAAATGGTGCTCATTGTTTAAGAATAAATCCTGGTAACATTGGTGATAAGTATAAAATTAGAGAAGTTATTAAGGCAGCTAAAAATAATAATTGTGCAATTAGAGTTGGTGTAAATGCGGGCTCTTTGGAAAAAGATATTTTAGAAAAATATAAAGAGCCATGTCCAGAAGCATTAGTAGAAAGTGCGATAAGAAATATAAAAATTTTAGAAGAAGAGGATTTTTATAATTTAAAAGTAAGTGTAAAATCTTCAGATGTTTTTTTATCTATTGGAGCCTATAGACAATTATCTAACAAAATATCATATCCACTACATATTGGAATTACCGAGGCAGGAAGTTTTTTACCTGGCACAATAAAATCTTCTATAGGCTTCGGTTCTTTACTATTAGATGGAATAGGTGATACTATTAGAGTATCTTTATCAGACGATCCAGTAAAAGAGATAAATGTTGGTAATGAAATACTAAAATCTCTTAATCTTAGAAATAGAGGTGTTAAAATTATTTCTTGTCCATCATGTGCTAGGCAAGCCTTTGAAGTTATAGATACTGTAAAAATTTTAGAGGATAAACTTTCACATATAAAAACTCCGATAACTTTATCAATAATTGGATGTGTTGTTAATGGGCCAGGCGAGGCGGCCCAAACAGACATAGGCCTAACTGGAGGTGGGAAAGGTAATCATATGCTCTATTTAAGCGGTATTGAAAGTAAAAAGATAAAAAGTGAAGAGATAATTTCAAAAGTAGTGAAATTAGTCGAGGAAAAAGCTGAGGAAATAGAAAAAATTACGACTTAAGCATGTTACCATTTACAAAAGTTAATAGTCTTATAAAGAAGCATTCAGATCTAGAAAAAGAGTTGTCCTCTGGAAGTATTGATAAAAATTCTTTTGCCACTAAATCAAAAGAGTATTCCGAATTAAATGAAATTATCAAAGAAGCAAAAGAATACACTGAATTTGAAAAAAATAAATCTGAACTAGAAAATATTTTAGGTGATATAAAAAATGACCAAGAAATGAAAACCTTGGCTGAGACTGAACTATTAGAATTAAAAACAAAAAATGAAATAAATGAGAAAAAAATAAAAATATTTTTATTACCAAAAGACGAAGCTGACGCAAAAAATGCAATAATTGAAATTAGAGCAGGAACTGGCGGTTTGGAGGCCAGTCTTTTTGCAGCTGATTTATTTAAAATGTACGAAAAAATAAGCAACAAAAAAAAATGGCAATTAGAAATTATAACAATATCAAAAAGTGATGCGGGGGGCTTAAAGGAAGTTATTGCCACAATAAAAGGCAAAAATATTTATTCATCATTAAAATATGAAAGTGGAGTTCATAGGGTCCAGAGAGTACCAGATACAGAAACCCAAGGAAGAGTTCATACATCTGCCGCAACAGTAGCAGTTTTACCTGAGGCAGAGGAAGTTGATGTAAAAATTGAGGAAAAAGATTTGAGAATTGATGTATTTAGAAGTAGCGGCCCAGGAGGACAAAGTGTAAATACCACAGACTCTGCAGTAAGAATTACGCACTTACCAACAGGAATAGTTGTGAGCCAACAAGATGAAAAATCCCAAATAAGGAATAAAGAAAAGGGTCTAAAAATATTAAGATCAAGAATTTATGAGCTAGAAAGGCAAAAAAGGGACGAGCAAAGATCCCAAGATAGAAAAAATAAAATTGGTACAGGGGATAGATCTGAAAGGATTAGAACATATAATTTCCCTCAAGGCAGGGTAACAGATCATAGAATAAACCTAACCTTGCATAAATTAGAAGAATTCATGGAGGGTGAAATATTTGATGAAATGATCGAAAATCTAACTATACAAGCCCAGGAAGAGGAATTGAGTAAAATTTAAAAAAATGAATTTCAATCAAGCATTAGAATATGGTGTAAAAATCTTAAAAAAATATAAAATTAAAAATCCTATCTTAGATACTGAATTACTTTTAGGAAGAGCTGTAAAGTCAGACAGAGAGCGAGTTTTAATAAATTTGGAAACTGAGATTAAACACTCTCAATTTGAAAGGTTTAAGATTTTTTTAGAAGAAAGAACAAAAAAAAAGCCAGTTTCCCAAATATTGGGATTTAAAGAGTTTTGGAAAGAAAGCTTTTTTGTTAACAAAAATGTTCTAACACCAAGGCCAGAAACAGAAATAATCATTGATCAATCACTAAAAATTTTAAAAAATAAAAATAAAAAACTTATTCTTGATATAGGGACAGGCTCTGGATGTTTAGTAATTTCTCTAATTAAAATTAAGCAGAACTGCTATGGTCATGCTATTGATATTTCAAAAAAAGCATTAGAAATTGCTAATATTAATGCAAAAATACATCAAGTCCAAAATAAAATCAAATTCTTCAATATCGATGTTGACAAATATAAATCTAATAAATATGATTTAATTTTATCTAATCCTCCATACGTAAATCGTATTGATTTATTAAGACTGGAAGATGATGTAAAACTTCATGAACCCAAAAAAGCTTTGTTTGGTGGTAACTGTGGTTTTATAGAAATTGAGAAAGTAATAAAAAAAAGTAATCAGCTACTAAAAGTTGGTGGAAAACTGATCATAGAGATTGGCCATAAACAAAAATTTAGGACAGCTGAAATGTTAAAGAAAAAGGGTTTTTTAATAAACAAATATTGTAAAGATTTGAAAGGTAAATTCAGAGTAATCGTTAGTACAAAACTAAATTAAATGAATAACTATAAGAATAGTCATCGAAGAAGCAGATATAAACCTAATGGTGATAAAACTTTTAGAAAAAGAAATGGCAATGGACATAAAAATAACTCAGATTTTAATAGCAACCTTGAATTCAGAAGAAAAAATCCTGGTAGAAATAATCAGAATGCCTCCAAACTTGTGGATAAATACAAGGATTTAGCACGAGAAGCTTTATCTCATGGTGATAAAATTTTGTCTGAGAATTATCTTCAACATGCTGACCATTTTGTGAGAATTTTAATGGCTCAAGAGAATTACAAAGATAATGTTAATAAAAATATTGAGCCAAAAGAGATAATTTCTGAAGAAAAAAATCCAGATATTAGTAAAAATTAAATTTCATCTAAGCAAAATAATATTACTGATTAGTTGCTTTTATAAATTAGCTCAGACTTTAAGACGTCTATTTTAATTTTTGACATCTCAAAATCTTTTCTTTCACTACCTTTTAAAATTTTACCAGATGGTAATTTTAGTTTCTGGGAATTAACCTTTTTTCCATTTTCTATTACTTCGTAATGCAGATGAGGACCAGTTGATAATCCTGTTGATCCAACATAACCAATTATTTGTCCTTGTTTTACTCTTACACCTTTTTTAATTCCTCTACCAAATTTAGACATGTGAGCATAAACAGTTTGATATGTAGAGTTATGTTTTATTTTAACACAATTTCCACCACCTCCGCACCATGCAGCTTTAGTCACAATTCCATCACCTGATGCCATAATTGGAGTGCCAGTTGGAGCTGCGAAATCAGTACCAGCATGCATTTTAGTATAACCTAATATTGGATGTTTCCTTTTGCCGAATGATGAAGATAAACGTGCTCCATTAATTGGAGTTTTCATTAAAGTTTTTCTAATGCTATTTCCATTTTCATCAAAGTAATCAATTTTTTTTTTTTCAAACTCAAATCTATAAAGTTGCAAATTTCTATCCTGTAGAACTAAATTTGCATAAATAATTTCTCCTGTATCAATTAATTTGTTTTTATCATCATAAAATTCTTCAAATATTATTTGAAAACTATCATCTTTCCAAATATCTCTTTGGAAATCTACTTGGAAACCATACAACCTTGCAAACTCAATAATTATATTTGGCTTAATACCAATTGCTATTGCACTATTATACAAACTATTCGTTATTGAGGTTTCGTAATAGGTATTAACCTTTTTTAAGTTTTTTTGTATAACTTTAGATACAAATATTTTTTTTTCTAAATCTCTTAAAAAAAAAAGTTCATTTTTTTTGTCAGTTTCTATTGTAAACTCGGCTATTTTGAGTGTATGTAGTCTGTCTAATTTAAAATTAAATTTTTGATTTATATTTAAAATTTTTAGATTTTTATTTTGCTTAATAGTTTTTAAAACTAAATCTTTTTCATTTTTAGAAATGTTTAATTTATTTATAATGCTTTCATATGTATCACCAGACTTTGATGTGTATGAAAAAGTGTAAAATCTATTTTCTAAATTTGAAGTAATTTCATAAAATAACTTATTTAAATAAATATTATTTAGAGCGTCCGAGAGAAGTTTTTCTTGGTCTTGCTTTGTTTTATTTTGTAAATTTAATGCTGCAATAGAGATTAAAATTAGTATTAATAACCATACGAAATAGATTAATTCTCTAAATTTTTTTAGTATTTTTAAAATACCCATCAGTTACTTTGCTTAAAAATAGTTGATTTTTAAGGCTTTTTATCACACTTTTTATCAATCTAATAACTTGATTTATATAATTTTTCTAATATAAGCGTCACACTCAACATGTAAAAATGTTTATTTATTGGGCTTTTTTGCCCAATTAGCTATTTAATTTGTTAAAATTTAAGAAGAGAAGTGTGGACGGTTAAGGTTACCAAAATTTGTCGTACACACTTCAACATTACATAAATATTATTCTTAGTATTTATGTAGAAGCTAGT
>MDSZ01109992.1_pt1 | contig 32777 bp, 43 predicted proteins | sample 811201 | NCBI WGS metagenome assembly MDSZ01 (sample SAMN05326647, study PRJNA326480) | marine metagenome | isolation source: seawater | place: Indian Ocean: North | collected 2010 | reverse complement strand
CCAATAATTAATTTTCCCTTTGTGGTCCATGTTGCTGTAGAAGATGGCTCAGAAGTGCCTAAACCTATTGCAAATGTGGGTGTTGCTACACCACTACTAGCATCATAAAACATTCCAACATACTTTTCACCACTAGAATTTATTGTGCCATACCAACCTATATCCATAGTATTAGCTAGATTGTCTTTAGCTAATTCCATCATATTATCACCAATAGCAACAACTGTTGAATCTACTATTGTTGTAGTACCATTTACAGTTAGATTACCACCCACTGTTAGGTTTGATCCTATTTTAGCAGAACCACTTGTTTGAAATTGAAATGTTGGAGTAACACCAATACCTAAACTTGTTGTACTCAAATACAATGCAGTGTCATTACCAAAACCATCAGAAAGCAATTTAGCTGTTCCAGTTAGATTTGAAGAATCTCCTATTTTAATGATTGATTGATAAGTATCTTGAACTCTTTGCCCAGTATATGTAGTACCCATAGATTTTTTTTACAAATTTAAGGAATTTGCTTTATCTATTTTTTCCCTGACCTACTGTTTTCTTTTTCCAACCAGTTTGATTTCTTGATGCATTTTTAGAATGCACTCCTGGTCGTTTCTTTTTTGTTTTGTATTTGTGAATATACCCAGCTCTTTTAGCCATTATTTACCTTTAATAATGCTACTAGCTTTTTCAGTTGTACGACCACCGAAATAAGCTAACACCACAGCCATCATAACTTTTTCAAATGTATCGTTCCATGTGGAACCTATGTTAAAAGGAATTGAATCAACCGAATCCAATATACCAGCAAAACTAAATACCACAATACACCAAACAAGAACAAGAGGGCGAACATTTTTGCTAAGCCAACTATCACTAGCTGCATCAGCTTTCCATCTTGAAGAAATTTCTTCCATTTCTTTATTCTGTTGCTCATAAATCAATGTTTGTAATTTTATTTTATCTTCTGTGGGAATCTTTGCCTTTGTTATTTCAGCAATAGCATCTTTAGGTGATACGACACCATTCAATACTTGACCTAATTGTGGTGATACAATACTTGCAGCTCCAAATAAAAGTTTGCCAACTGTACTATCTTTAAATTTCTTTTTTGGTTTGCTCATAAGTAAACTCGAAAATGTATTACCAAAATTAATAAATATATATTTAATTCACTATAATCTTGATTTCCCTCAATTGGATAATATTCTATTCCAAGTAATATGCCATTTGGTATGAGTGCTACACCAAAATCCATTATGCATTTGTTATATCAATATACTTTGTTTTACCATCATCTCTAACAGCTTTGAGTATTCTATTTCTATTTTTATCTTCACTTACATAGCTGATATGAACCCAATCTGGATTATCCTCATTGCCAAATTCCCAAATCATTTGGTCGAATGACTTTAAATTTTCTTTTATCCATTCAAACATTTCAGCATTAGTTTTATAACCATAAATATCATCAATATCTATTGCAGCAGCACCACCTTTACAACAATGCTGAGATTTTGAACTTCCCCCAATAGCTTCATTTAAAGCTGGTGACCTATACATGCTGTTAATTTTTATTGGACCACCGACCCATTCTCTAAGAGGTTCAAATACTTTCTCTGCTAATTGTTTCATATTAGCTATTGCATCTCCATTAGGTGTATTGTCAATACCTAATCTTAAAGCAGTAACTGATTTGGTTGCTTCTTTTTCAGAAATGTGTTTACTAATCATAATCTATTAATTTGATGTTGCCCTTCTCGATACTTGCATTTTATACCTATTGATATACTCTTGAATTTCATCAGGATCAACATTTAATTTAAATGATAAATCTGCTGCCCATTGTCCTTTTGGTCGTTGAGTTTTAGTATCGTATAAAATGATAGTAGGAACAGATTTGATTTGACTTTTGAGTGCTGGTGATTGGTCCTCTAATTTAACTTTTAATATTTCTACACCTTTTAATTGTCTTAAATATGGATAGTCATTACTAGAGTTCCACTTTGAATTGATGTGTAATAATGTCATATCTTGTGCATTAACAGCATAGCTAACAAACAAAATAAATATTACATAAATAAAATGTTTCATCTTTTATATACTTTATCTTCTAATTCTTTTATTGATTCTTTATTATCTAAAATATCTTCTTTTAAACCTTCTGTTGATTTTTCTATTTGTATTATTGTACTTCTAACAAGCTCATCTTTAAGTTGAAATTCCATCTTTTGCACAAACTCCTCACCACTAAAACCATCAATCTTATTATTTAAATCTTGTATATCACCTTGCAATGTAAACCACATACTAGCTAATGACACTGTACCAGCTATGATAATACCAATGGTTTTCAAATCAAGTTTTACTTCTGTTTCTTCACTAATTTTTTTTGCCATTTATTTTTCTAATTTTTAAAATTGTATAAACTATTGTTAAAACCAATAAACCTATTCTGAGTATATCAACAATATAATCAGCCATTGAAACTGCTATTGCTGTTGTATTCATAATATATATTTTTAAATCATTAAAACTCATATTCTAAACTTCTGCGACCTTATTACTCATTTCAAGTATTGCTCTAAAATAGGTATGGTCATTTAAATCTTCTTGCAAATATCGTAAACTTTCATTAGTAGTGGAATACACTTTAAAATTGTTAGCACTTAAATCAAAAGCAGAAGAATTTTTGCTTATTAATAATTGCAAACAATCATCCATAATATCATTCATTGTCAGATCACCACCACTATCTGCACTAAATCTTGTAACTACTTCAACCCTTGTTATAATATCAGCATTGTATTTGGTTTGATTGTCATCTATTTGAGATGTTGAAACACTATAAATTCTAATATAAGGATATGTAGCATCAGATGGAACTCTATTATACACAGGTACATTAGAACCCCCATGTGATACATTACCACTTAGAGCTGTAATTGCTTTTAATCTTATAAATCTAGTTGCATCTTTCACAATAATTCTTTTAAATCTTTTTCTATACCATCTAATAATTTTTTAAATCCCTTTCTAACTGCTGGGAAAAAAAATGGTTGAGGTGGTATATTAATTTTTCTTTTACCTTTTCCTTTATATAATCTTTTTATTGTTGCTCCTGGAATCCCTAATGATTCTGCTTCTGATACATCTACTAATGATCCAGTTCCAAATTCTTGATATGGTGCATATTTTACATTTGCAAACACTTCTGCTGTCATACCAACTACTTCAGAACCTATCGACCTAATTAAATCACCATTGTCTCTAGGTGCATTTTTAACTGCATCATTTTCCATAAACTTTACACTATGAGCAATATTAGTTGATAGTTTTCTAGGAGCTTCTTTTCTTAGAACAGAAATCTTATTATTTAACCTTGTTAAATCTCCTGGATCAATCTTTATATCAACATTTTTCATATAATTCTAGTTGCTATAATTTTAGTATAATATTTAGGATCATCATCATAAACTTCATTAATTCTATAATTAGTAACATTACCTTCTACTTGCAAAATGCTCGTTCTATTATTAATAGAATCAAATGCTTTCTTTCTGCATAAAATTTCAATTTGACTAACCCAGCTTCTTCTACCATCCTCAGATTTTATTTCTCCACTTGTTTGAGTTATGTTTGCCCATATTGTTTTGTTTGTACTAACTGAATCAGTATAACCACCATAACCATCAGATGATTTACTTACTGATTTAATAATTAATCTTTTATCTAATTTACCAGCATCCATTAAACAAACATACTTTTATATGCACTTAAAATATTTTTTACTTCTGTAGGTACACTAGCCACAATAGTTCCAGTTTTAAAATCACTTCTATTATCATAATATGTTGCTGTCAATTGTAGTATAGCTTGTTTTAGTAAAGCATCATCCAATCCAGATGTTACATAAACAACAGTAACCTTTTCTGCTGGACCATCATTTAATTCTACAGTTTCTTTATCTAAACCTATATTAGTGTGTGTAACAGCAGAACCATCAGCATGAATACTTGAAATACTTGCTACTGGGCCAAATGGCAAATCAAATATACCATTAGTGTTGTCCATGTAATAAGATCGGTTCTTAGCAACAATATCTCTTGATATATAGTTTTCACACCATATTCTAGCTTGAGTTATTTGAGTGCCAATCAATGTGTCATCACTAGATGTATCTATTCTAGCATAATCTTTAAAGTTTTGTAGTGTTACAATTTCTGAACCTGTGGTTGAATTAATCTTTACTTGTCGCATTTTTTGTTTCTTTAGAATCTAATTTCATTTCCTTAGTTTCTTTCTTTTGTTTTACTTCTTTCTTAATTGGTTCAACCCATCCCTTTTTAATCATACCATCAACATTAGCATCAGCCATATCTATGACATCTCCAGGATTGATTGTTATATTACCATCTTTAAGTTGAATTTTTGCTTTTACCTTCATAATAAATTTTTATGTAAAGATAAAAAAAAAGCAACACTCGAAATTTCAAATGTTGCTTCTTAGAGCTATTTACGAAATCAATGCAAAGTTATTAAAATTATCTTTATACTTATTATGTAATGATAATCTAAGTGTTTTTTGTCCTTCGTTTTTTAAAATAAAAAAGCCATTATACTCCTCACTCCAGAGTGCGAAGTAATCAACAAAGTTGGGATCATATGAAGGATTACCAGTTCGTTTGAGTGTAATTTGTGTTGATCTGCCATGTTTATATCGATTTGCACCCAGATATTTTACTTGGAATTTAAATAACTTGCCATCTTTTTCTAGTATGCAATCATACATACTTGAATCAAGCAAGGGCATTGAAACATTAAAACCCCTTTTAATAGCTGTTGTTGCAAAGTGATATTCAGCAAAGCATCCTTTCTGATTACCATTCATGTTATATAATATAACAAAAAAAACCAGATATGATTTATACCTGGTTTTCAGTAGTCAGAAATAAATAACAAACAACTAATTAAAAAGAAAAACTTCTGACTTCACAATTTTTTTTATTTCTTGGAGTTTACCATATATAATTATTTTTTTTGTGGCTGGTAATTTATTCCAAACACTTCTACTTATTGTAGCATCTATCATATCTTCTTCATTCAGTATCATAATCTACATTTTTAAATACAGCAACACATAATAACAATAAGAATGGGCCAGTGATAAGATCACTATGTACCAATATTGACCTAATACCTAGTATTAAAAGAAGGGAAGATAATCCTAACCTGATATGCTTTTTTTTCATTACTATTTCTTTTTAATTTGCCAAGCTCTTTGGCTTTTTTAATATAATGGTTAAACCTTATTCTATTGCTCATAACTCAATGCTAAACAATAAAGTAAATATTAATGCACCCATATAAACTACAAACCTTACGAATGCATCACTTAAAATAATTCTTTCAACTAATTTTTTCATCATTCAATTTTTTTATAAATAACTCTGCTTTTTCTCTAGTACTAAAAAATTTAGTTTTTAAAACTCCATTTTCTATCCATTCAACTTCATAATGATTACTGATAACTCTTTTTTCAAGAAATTCATTGTGGTAACTTCTTTTACTCTCAATTAATTTTTTCATAACTCAAATGTAAAATAAATTTTCAAAATAAAAAAATATTTCTACTATTAATTTAATTCTACCTCATATATGGCCATAAAAAAAGAGGGTGAAAACACCCCCTTTTCGAGTATAAAAAACAATAAAAACTATATTACTATGGTGTTTCTAGTGCTGTTTTAGCAGTGCTAAATGTACCATCAATTATACCTAATGGTAAATAAGTAGCAAGTGCTATTCTCTCTTGACATCTTACAGTAACAAAACCATCTCTGATGTTTGTTCCATCTTCTCTGTGGAACGAAACAGCAAGGTTTTCTCTAATCCATAATTGGCAAGAATTGAAATCACCAACTAAGAATGAACCAGCATTAACTTCATTATTAATGATTACTGGTACACCCATAAATGATGGTTGTAACCCTTGATACACTTGATCTTTTAAATATCTTGACTGGCTATCCTTAAGTAATAAAATCTTATGGAAATCAGTTGGATTTAAAAGAATGTAGTTTGGCTTGTAGTTAGAAAGAGCTAACTGGTTGATTGCAGCTACTAATACATCAAATTCATTTGCACTATCAACTGACTGATAGAATGCACCATTTGCTGATGTATCAAAGTTAGTACCTGAATTGTATAAACCATTTAGGTTTGGTGCTACACCATTACCACCTAGAATTTGATCATCTTCAACTTCTAATAATTTAGCTGGTACTCTGTTAGAAATGTAGCTAGTCAATTGAGCTGTATCATTTAACATTTCATCACTTATCCTAAGAAATGTTCCAATTTTCTCTACATTAACAGAAGTAGCAGTCATATCAAAGTCAGTTTGACCTAGTGTTGCTCCTTCATTAGCAGCAGCAGCTCCATTAGAATATCCTGATTCTTTTACGAATCTAACAACATCAGAACCAGTCGAACCATTAGGAATGATTTGTCTCATGTTCTGTGGTCGGTTAGGATCGAATTTGAATCCTGGTACTCTATCTGCTGGTACAACTTCGCCTGTATAATCAGCACCCATAGTCATATCAGCTTTAATTTCAAATGCTGCTGCACTTGTATTACCCTTTACTAGATTGTCAATAGCACCTTCATTAAGTGCTTTTGTCAAATTAGTTTTGAAATCTTTTGATTCATTTTTTTTCTCAAACATTTTTTTGTTTTTGACTTCGAATGCATCAAATCTTTCGTTAAATTGTTTGGTTAGGTTGTCGATTTCGCCTTTTAGAGCTTCATCTGCCTTACCATTTGCACTTTCTAGTGCTTGTCCTGTAGCTTTCTCAATCTTTTCATCAATGATGTTTCCTAATTGATCTAGCTGATTTTTAACATTTTCTTCCATTTTTTTAGAAAATTTTTATTTTAAATTATTCAACAAATATTTATAAACATCAAACTCAGATTTTTCTTCTACTGGCTCAGTGATTTCAACAATCGGCTGAGTAGCATCTATGAACAAAGATTTTAGTTTGTATATTTCTGCTTCTATGGCATATCCCATATCATCTGAGATATTACCTTTTCTGATTAGCTTAGATAAATTATCATATCTTTTATAGACATCTTCTAAAATAGTAGTGCCTTTGACATCCATTATCTTAGCTTGATCATTTGCTGCTAGAGTAACAGCAGAGATTTCATATAGCTTTACTTCTTTTATTTCTCTGTAATCACCTTTATCTTCTTTGACTATAGGTAATATACCTACAGAGTTTTCTGTAATAACACCAGCTTTCATAAGTTCAATAATGTCTTTACCTAATGATGTTTTAGGAATCATAGCAGTAAAAACTAAACCTTTTTCATCTTCATATAATTCATCCATTTTACCAATGGGTTGCATCATATTATGTTGGTATAAGTATTTTACTCTGTGGCCATTCTCTTGAATTGTTTTTTGATAAGCTCCTTTTCTGATTATATCTTTATCTGAATCAACATTGTCGAAATATGAACCATATCCTTTGACAATATTTTTATCTTCATCTATGTCGCTTATAATTTCACCAAGTGGTGCAGTTTTGTAAATAAAATCCATAATTGTAATTTTTTACAAAATTACTAAATTTTAAACATATGCATAATTTCCACCATCAAGTGCTTCTGGATTATCATCTACCCATATAATTTTTTTACCTTCTCGATTTTTTAGTATATCAATAGCAGCATCTTCGCCATAATAAAATACTAAAAACATTGGTATATCATTATATTGGTCATGATATTCTTTTATTAATTTTTCAAGTTCTTCCATCTAATTTGATTTAAATTCTCTTATTAATTTATTTAAAGTGTCTATTGTATCATCATAAATATCTGGTAATACTTTTTTAAATATTGGATTGCCATGATATTTATTCTCCATCATGTGTGCAAACATCTCGAATTTTTGCCATTGTTGGTTTTGATAATAACCTGTAGCATGTCCAAAACCTATTTGATTTTTTGTTACAGCACCAATATAATCAGCCATTGAAGAAAAATATTCTTTAAATTCTTTATCTGTTAATTCAGGAAAATCTAATCTCAATTTATCACTAAATTTTTTATAAGATACCCACTCTGAATAATCTCTGTTTTTTTTAGAATAAAATTTATTTACAAATTGCTTTTGAAATTCTTTTCTTTTTTTACCTCTTAGATTTACACCAAAATACCCTCTGTGTTTATTGAATAAATCTTGAATTAATGGATGTGTTTTAGCAGCTTCAAAACCATTTCTACCATATTTTTGTCTAGTAATCCAACCCCTTTGTGTATGTATTGCATGACCAACTTCATGAGCTAATATATGACCTCTCATGCTTTTACCATATCTATCTGTGTTAATGACTATTGTATTACCTAATTGATAGGAACCTTCTTTACCACCAACAAAATTCACAGTTAGCTTTTCATCTAACAACTCTAAATAATCATCATCTATTTTAGCACCACCTTTAGCTTTTGTCCAATTATCTGGTGTCATTTTTTCTTTTTGTGATAATTCTTCAACTACTTCACCTGTAGAAATGTTTGAAACAATTGTATTTGTTATTGTTTCTAAACTAAAATCAGGTATTCTTGATTCTCCTATACCTACACCTATATCAGATATTTCAGTTATTGGTACAGCACCTTCATCTGGTATTGTAATCATTCTACATCTACAATTAACAGTGTTCTTTGCAGAACCCTCTCCAGGTCGCATTATTTCTTCACCATTAACTAAAAATGGTTCACCCATTCTTCTTTTTTGGCCATTGACTGATTGATGCCAATTCCTTACTCTTGCATCTCCCATAGTAACCCATTGCTTAGATAGTTGATCTTCCGAAAACATTGTCTTACTTGATTCTTCTATTGCATAGTTTGATGCTCTTGTGCTTTCTGTTCTGACTAATCTTCTTGCTTGGTAATCTGAATATTGTCTAAAATTCTTTCTTAATATTCTACCCTTTTCTCTTTCTCCTAATCTCATAAAGTCAGGGTCCTTCATCAATCTTTGTGTTAGTTTAATTAATGTAGTTTTAGCTGTACCTGAAACAAGTGGAGCATTATAAGCTGCAATCAGCGAACCATAAGTAGAAAAAGAATTTGTCCATTTAGGAGTAAAAGGTTTTGAATCTGCTTTCTTTTGATATTTCTCAAATGACCTGAAATACCATTTAGCAATATGCAAACCAATATCTACATATAGTTGTTGGTATTTCTTTGTTATATCTTCTATTCTAAATAAATTATCATAACCAGTAGTACCAGTATCTAAAAAGTTTTGAACTCCTTTGAAATAATTGTCTTGATAAAACTTTCTGATTGATGGTGTTACTTTTCTTTCTATAGCATCTACTTTAGAATCAAACTCTTTTACATATTTGTTTGATGTAAAATCTTTTATAGTAGTAATAACCATTATTCATTGTTTCTGATTGTTTCCATTTTTCTTATTGCCCAATTCACACCTGATGTTCCACCCCATAAATTCCATGCTACATAACCATTATCTTTCCAAGGTGTGTCTTTATACTTTGGGTCCACAGTTGCATTCTTTCTATGTCTGTTGAATTGTGCCATCCTAGAAACAACATCTCTCGATAGCTTGGTCCTTGATGCTAACATAGATGCTCTTTTCCAGCCGACCATAGTTCCACCTTTGACTTCATCTCCATACTTCTCCTTCCATTCTATCATTCTTTTAGCATTATTAGATGCACTTTGTGGATAGTCATCATATCCTTCTGCTTTAGCTTCTTTCTTACTACTTAATGGATGGCCCTTTGGTAATAAATCTGTATCATGTTTACCACTTCTAAATCTACCATTTCTTAGACAGTAAAGGAAAGAATTACATCTAGCATATGCCCACTGGTCAGCACTAGATACACTAGGTCGTACACTACTAGGGTTTGTGTTATATGCACCGACACCCCTTCTAAATACAGCTTTTAAAGTTCTTAGATTTGTTTTTTGCCAAGATTTAGAAACCTTTTCATTATGCTCTTCTACTTTTTTTTTTAACCCCTTTTCAACTGTTGCAGAAACTTTTTGTTTTTCTTCATCTTCATCATGTGGTTTTCCATAATGGTATTTGTCGTTTTCTACAGCTTCCATATATTCTTCATGTGTCTTGAAGGGCATATATACTGGCTCTCCATCATAAGTATGCTGATGGCTACCAGAACCCCCAAGCTCTCTAGCTCTTGCTTCTGCTTCTTCTTGAGTAGTAAACACATCTGTCATTCCAGGAACTTTTGCTTTGCTTAACATCTTTTCCATATCAGGTTCATCAAGATTTATATCAACCACTGGTACATCAATATCTTGATTATCTATCGGTAAAAGATTTGCTGGAAAATAGTAATCATTCATTGATGGTGTATCTGTATCATGGTCATAACTCATGGCTGACCTTTTCTCATTAGGTGTTAGCCACCATGCTTTTGACATCTGGTCCACGATCTTGTCTGTTTCTTCTTGTAACTCTGGTATAACAGAGAAATCATATTCAATACAAATATCTTCTCCATACTTAGGAGCTAACCATCTATTTAACTCATCTTGTATCTTTTGCAATTCAGGTATTACACAATTCTGATATAATGCCTTCTTTGCTTCTTTCATATTATTATAGGTACTTGATTCAGTATTATTGAGAAGTTGTACTGGAACATTGTAAATGTTACATAAATCTTTTATGGATGCATTATATTGTTCTATAAGAGATAAATCAGAAGTTGATAAACCAAAGTTTACCCATGATAATTTCTTAGGTGTAATGATAACATCACCAGCATGACTAGAACCTTGATGTTGCCTTCTGAACTTATCTTTTAATTGTTGAGCTTGTACCTCATTTAAATCTCCTTCTTCACTCATCAAGATACCTCTACTGGTTTGATTCTGCAAGAATTTAACACCAGTTTCTACTGCTTCATTGTTTGTAGTCATTGACCTCATACCAGCTTTAAGTGGTGATTGGCCATACAAATGAGAGCCAGTACCATCAAAATGTGGGTTAAAATCCTTGATATGCAACATATCTTGAGCTTCTATTCTATACAATCCATTATACTCAATTGTATAATAATCTACTGGTTTCATTAATCCACCAGTATTTATTTCAACAACATGAGATGGCATAACATATAATTCAGTGTATTTACCTACATTCTCACCTGTATCTGGACCTAAACCATAAACATATCTATTACCAGTTAATTTACCAAAAGCAATAAGCTCTGAGATAAATGATGCATAAGATTGAGATGGATTTGGTCGTTCCATTAGCTTGTGTAGTTCTGTGTGTTCTAATTCTTCTAATGCATGGCTTTTTAAGAGGTTAGCTTTATACATTACAGATGAATCAGCAATACCAGAAGATAATGCCTTGTAGCTCTTATATTTACTTTCATTTACTTTTCTGTAAACATGATATGGTATTGTAGATGCAGCTTTTGTTATGATATTAATTAGTGAATAAACAGTTGCATTTTTTCTATACCCTTCATCAATATAAGTATTATCATTATCAGGGTTCCAAAGTATAGAATTACCTAAATAATTGTATATAGCTCTGTTATACTGTTCGTTGGTTTGCTGTGATTTATTTGTAATTAAGTATCTTAACCTATCGAAGAATGATGCCATTAATATAAAATTTTCTGTAAAAATACAAAATATTAAATTCTTATTTTATACTACATAGAAATTGTATCTATTTTTCCATCTACTATAAACAGCATATCTAAGAGCATCTGCTGTGTGGTCGTTTCCTGATATTGGTTTATTGATTATTGTTCCATCTTTTAATTGATCCCAAAAGTAGGTTCTTTGCTCTCTCTCTATGTTTTTTGATTCACTTGATACAAACACTTCAAACTCTTTAATTAAGCTAATACCAGCATTTATACTGCCTTGGCCCTTTATTGCTCCTTTTGCCAAACAACCCATTTGTCTTAGTTCTTCAATACTCTTAGGTTCTGCACTATCACAATAAGATAAAACATCATTAAGATTGTTTTCTTTTAAGAAGTTTGCCAAATCTCTATTAGTCATTCCTGTCTTATACAACCATTCATGCACATACAGCTTATTACCAACCTTTCCTACTTCTAATACCACTGCTGGGTCATTTGTATATCCAAAGTCAATACCTATTACTCTATCATCTATATCAGGAAAATCAGATAATGGAATATATTTCCAACCTTTAAATATTTGTCTATCTGAAAACACAGCTCTCTTACCCTCACCAAATACTCTCCAATAATCAGGGTCCTTATATCTTAATCTTTCAATTTCATCTACAGTTTCTTTAGGTAAAAACTTATTGTCTTTATATGTAGATAAAAATAAATCAGCATCATCACGATTTGCTAAATCATAAAGGTAGTGTATGGGATCAGATGGGTTAAAATCTATTAATATATATTTCCTGGTTCGTAGGGCCAATTGTCTAAAATCTTCTTCAAAACATTCATTACCCTCATTCATCCATAGTATATCTCTAGCAGAACCCCTTATCTTTTGTGGATCATCAGTAGAAAAGAACTCTAATGTATGGCCATTAAATTCAAATGTATTATCTGTCTTATTATGCACTCCTTGGAAGTATATACCCAAACCCTTAGCAATGTGTTGGAAATCTCTTAGAACTGATCTTTTAAGTGCTGGTAATGTCTTTCTGACCACACTAATAGTTAGTGGTTCTGTTTCTGTAGTCATAAGATATAAGCAATATTGCATCAAGCTCCATGACTTTCCACTTCTAGTTCCACCTTGGAATATTCTTAATCTTTTGTCTGAATTGGCTGCTTGATAGAATTGCTTATTACAAAACTCTTTTATTCTTGTTCTTTGTCCTTGGCTGGTGTCCATTCAATTAATCTGGATTTAATATCTCCTTGCACCTCTGTTATATTCTTTTCAACATAACCCCTTCCCTTTCCTTTTGTTTTAAGTAGAAATATTGTTGCTGTAGTGTTACCATCTTTTATTTGCCTGTGTAATTCACTTTCTGCAAAGTCAAGTGTAACATTCTCTAAATCTTCAACATCTCTTTTATATCTGCTATCTTTCTTCATCCAATCATAATGTGTCTTTCTGTTAATACCAACTTCTCTTGCAGCTTTACTGACCACACATAAGTTTTGTTCCAAAGCAACAAGCATTTGTCTTTTTTTATGTGTTACATTTTGTTTACTCATAATGCAAAAATAAACAATTACTTTTTCTTATTGTTTTCGAAGAAATGTAGATTTAGGTCCCATATCTTATCACTAGCTATAGATTGGTTTTTATATGTATTTGGTGATCTGATTATCTGGCCATTATTGTCTACTTCAACATAACATTCCTTTTTGTTTCTAATAGGTACAATATAAATTTTAATGTTGTTTGCTAAACACCAGGATTTAGCTTCTAAATATTTGTTCATTCTATGCTTTTATAAATTAAATTTAAATCTTCATGCAATGCTTTATTTCTATCCACACTTAAAGCTAAACCTAATACTAAATAATTTATTGCATCTGCATATCTTGATTCAATAGGTTCTGCTTCAATCATATTTGGATTTTTAGCATGAGTAAAAATTGATTGAATATGTTTATCTAACAAAACAACCCAACATTGTAGTGGGTCAATACCAGCTCTTTCTGCTGATGATTTAAAATTATGTAGAACATCTACATGATTGTTTGTGTATTCTGGCTGTTTTGCATCCATAATACCATCAGCTAACTTAATTAGCTGTTTCCTGATTTTTAAATAATTCTCTTTGTTCATAATATTGATTTTATTTTATTTGCTACTGCTGCAACAACATCTACTGTTACTGCATTACCACACATTTTATATCTCTGGCTGTCTGATATTTTACCTAATTCCTGACCAAACTTTGTCCAATTTTCAGGAAATCCTTGTAATCTTTCACATTCAATAGGTGTTAATCTTCTTATTCTTTTGTCTTGTATGTATTGATCTGTATTCCCACCGCCTCCTGAAGAACTGTGTAAAGTGTTTGCTATATCTTTAGTGTGATAGCTTGTAACCTTTCCTTTTGCATCTCTTGAATATCCTATGACTGCTTGTTCGCATCCTGTATCTAGTGTTTGTGCTATACCTTTTCCTACTCGACCTCTACGAGTTTTAGAGTTTGGGTTTGACAAGTTTATTGCATCACCTGGTTTTGCTATTTCATAACCTTTTTTGTTATTTGTTTTTATTCTAATTACTGGTTGCCCACTACCATCTTCTCTGGCTCTAGCTGGTATTGCTGGACAATTATTGTCTATTATTTTTCTAAAACCTTCTCCATCTTTATGAGTTCTCCAGGTTCCAGGTTCTACTTCTTGTGTACTGAATTTATGTTCAACAATGTAACTTCCACTTGATTCTGATTGTCTATATCTTCTTGTAATTGCACAGGTATTTCCTTGTTGTCTTTGTAGGTCATCAACCTGTCTATTGTTTTCTGTGATAGGAAATATTTGTTGTCCACTTCCTTTTCCAAGACATCCGACAAGGTAGATTCTCTCTCTATTTTGGGGTAGAAACCACTTTGTATTACACAATTGCCATTCAAGTCGATAACCCCCAATGTTGGTAAACTCTTTAAGTATTGCCCAGAAATCTGAGCCAGAGTTTGAGGAGAAAGTTCCTTTAACATTTTCCCATACAAAAAACTCAGGTCGGCACTCGCTGATGAGTCGAATTGCTTGACTGATAAGGGACGATCTAACCCCTTGCAAACCTCTGCGTTTTCCAGCCAAGCTAAAATCTTGACAAGGTGAGCCGAAAGTGATAAGGTTGATTTTTGGTAATTGTGATTTTCGAACATCTGTAACTGATCCGACATATTTACTATTTTTAAAATTATACTTATATACATCTATTGCATATTTATCTATTTCTGAAAAGTAGGAATCTATTTCAAATCCAGCTTTTTCGAAACCTAAATGAAATCCACCGATTCCACTAAACAAATCTAAATGTGTAAATTTTATGTTTGCCATGGTACATTATCTTTATGAATTTCAATTGTTTTTTCTTTTTCATCTATTGGTAAATAAATACCACCAGAATTAAAGTCAGGGCAAATTTCGGTTTCTCCTAATTGGCCATTTTCTTTTCTTTTAATTTTTTGAAAAGATATTTTTACTACATCAGAACCATATTTGGTTTTTCTACCAATTAATCTATGACATATGATTCCATTAAAACTTTTATTAAAAAAATCAGCAGAACCAGAAATTTGATAAAGATTAGGTATTTTATAAATACCATTTTCTGATTCTATTTTTCTAGGATGTGCGACTAAAAAAAGATGTGTATTTGTTTGCTGACAAAATTGTGTTATGTAACTTAATTGCTTTCCAATATAACTATAATCTCTTTGTGCTGAATGATCTAACATATTCCAAGGATCAATGACACATACATTCACACCTTTTTGAAATACTAATTCTCTAAATGCATCTAGTATGCCTTTAAGTGTTAAGTTTTCTAAATTAATTTTTATCCAATAAAAGTGTTCTTCAATAAAATCTTTTGTATTATTTAGATCATCAGAATTACAATTTTTTCTATTTAATTTATTTGCAATTCTTTTAATATGACCTTCATATGGATAACTTTCAGGAGAAAACATTGCACATCTAAAACTATATTTAGTAGCTAGATTACACAATACTTGGTCAAGGATGTCAGATTTTCCACTATTAGGGATACCAGACACCACTGTCCATTCACCAAATGCCATTTTGAAATAAGAATCTGATCCTGGCAAACCCACTGAATAATTGACAATTCCATTTTCATTAAAGTTAATAACATCTTGCCATATGTCATGGACATTTAAAACACCTTCTAATGGAAAGTTTTTAGCATCTTTTATTATGTTTCTAAGTGTTTCTGCACCCTTTTCTATTAATACTTCATTAGCATCTTTAAAATCCTTAAAATCAACATATTTACATCTATAATTACCAAACCTTCTTGCTAATTCATTTCTAAGCTGCAAACCAGCATCATCATTATCAGTGCATAATACTATCTCTTTTTTATCTTTAAAATATTCCCAACAATTATCCAGATATTCTAATTTTTGTGAACCCTTACTTGCACCATTTGGAACTGATACAACTGAATATAATCCACATTCATGTAATGATAATGCATCCATTTCTCCTTCAACTATATAACATCTTTCAAATTCTTTGATATTATCTATACCATAAAATATAAGTTCTGCACCAGAAACTAATTTAAAATTCTTTTGGCCATCTCTATACTTTACATTTACAACCTTATTATCTCTATAATAATTAAAGTTTATACATTTTCTTTTTGCCCTTACTTGTGGCATATATTCTAATGATTCACCAATTTTCCAATGCACTAATGTTGGTTCTGATATTTTTCGATCAGCAAACCATTTAATTACTCTATCGGTTAAGTTTACTTTTACTTTTTCTGGTATAATATATTCTTGTTTTTTCTTGAATAAAACATTTCCTTGCCAACCACAATGATGACAGTTATAAAGTCCATCATCAATATTAACCGATAAGCAATCATCATTTTTATTTTTTCTTAAATGACTGCATTTTGGACATTTTGTTTTAGTGTTACCAGAATGTTTTTTGATTTTGATTCCTAAGTTTTGTAGCTCTTTTAAATAACTCATATTATATATCTAATTGTTCAAGTGAAATTAAGTTTTCTTTTTCTAATACATATGATTCAACCCTTGTCATTCTTAAATTATTTTTTTTAAATAACATTTTATTTGTTGCAAATCCTTCAAATCTATATCTTGGATATAAGCAACTAAACAAAGCAAATAAATTACATTCACTTTTTGCATATGATGGAACCATTAATGGGTGGTCAGGATTTCTATTAACTTTTACATCCACTGTCATATTAATCCAATATGCATCATAATAATCAGTACCAAGTTTTTTACTTGTGTTTTGTATTCTAAAATCTGGAAATAAATTTAGTTCTCTACAAAATATAAATTCAGCTCCAAATCCAACAATGTTTAATTCAACCTTTGATTCTTTATTTACAGTTTTTAATCCATCCCAACCTGTTTTCTTTTTGTTGATGTGTCTTTGTTGAGCTGCTAATTCAACAATTTTTTGCTCATATTTATCTAATTTATATACTTTACCTTGTGTCATCTTATAAAATTTTTTATTGTTTCTATTTCATGTCTTTCTAAAATTTGTGAAATATTGTATTCGTTTAGCTTATCAGTTTTTGTTTTTGCACCCAACCTTTCGACACCATCTGGATCATTATAAATTACATATTCAACTATGTTTTTTATTTTCCAATAACATGATGGTTTATTATATTTTTTATAATTATCAAAAAACCTATCTATAAACTTTATTCCATTTTGATCTTGATTTCTTAGTTTTAAAAGTGAAAGAAAATTGTTTGACCAGAAATTATTATTTCTAGTAAACTTAACTACTAAGTATAATTCACCTAAATCATATTTATCTAATCGAACACATTTATCTAAACAATCAATCCAATTGGCAGTTTGTGTGTCTGTTCTAGGTTGATATTTATTTGGAAATAAATTAACAAAATGTGGATATGATTCAATGATTTTTTCATTTTTAACATTAATATTTCTTTTATATAATATATTATATATATTATTAATATTACTTTGTGCAGAAAAATCCGTGTCTGGTTTTATCGGCTCTGGTTTTTCAGTTTTCGGTTTATCATTTAGATAGTAGTTTATACCCTTAAATTTACCTTTATCAGTAATCTTTTCTCTAATCATAAATCCACTATCTATCAACTCATTTAATCTTTTTCTAATAGTGTCTCTGCCTTCTTTAAAATGATTAGCAATAAATTCTACTGTAATTTTTTGATCTGATTTATGTGAAAACATCCAGGAATATAAACCTGTAGCACCTAATGAGATACCCTTGTGCCTATAAATATGTATTGGCACAATTGTATAGTTATCAAACTTTTTCGGTTTGTAAATTCTGTTATATTTCATAAATAGCTAAGGTTAGTTTTTATCTACTAATCCTTTAATTTCATCACAAAAGTGTCTAAGCTGGTCATAAGTTTCCTTAAATTCTTGAAATGATATTTCTCTATCATCAAAAATAAACCAAAGCAGTTCCATTAATAGATCAAATTCAGCTTCACTTGCTTTACCTATATATTTATACTCATACTTAAAAGTATCAGAACTTGTTTGTGTCCACTTAACTCTTTGCTTTTCTGGCTCAAAATAAACCTTTCTAGTTTTTGACATTTTTAAAATAATTATCTATAATTTTAATACATTCATCTTCATTATTACTCCACAATGCCTTCCATTTCGCATTTTCAAGCCATTTAAGCCACTTTTTTTGGTTTTCTGTAGGTTTGTTATACCCAGCTTTTAATTCAATCGCTAAACCATTATAATTTTTATTTGGTGTAAATATCATTACATCAGGAACTCCAGGTTTTGTTCCTAGATATTTCATTTTATATTGTTCAAATGGGGTCCTTTTACCTTCATTAGCAACATGAGTATATAATGCATTTGGATATTTATCTTCTAAATATCTCATGATCCTATTTTGAAATACATCTTCTTTGCCTAAGTATTTTGAATATGGATTTCCCATGCTATAATATAAAAAATTAATTGATAATAACAATTTAGCACACAATTATATTATTAAACACCCATCATCTGTTGTTTGCTCCCAGCTCGGCCCAGGAACAATACCTGTTTTAATGTATGCCTTCCAATCCTTGAAAGCAGCTTTCCATAACAATCTGCCTTGTTCAATTTTATCATCACTAATTCTTACAACTTCAATTCTATAAGGTGGATTTGTAGGACAAAGAACAAATCTAAATTCATCTATTCCCAGCATATCCATATAAAATGCAGCTTGAATGTGATAACCTCTATTATAAATATCCCTTCTAAATTTATTTGGATTTGAACTTTGACAGGTTTTGATGTCAGCAATAAATTCATTATTATTTCCAATGATGTCTGGTCGAACCCTAACATCAATACCATCATATTTTATATAATGAGATAATTCTATTTTGCCTTTGCAATATTTTTTTGCTCTATCATTTTCTTTAAACCTATTATAAACACCCATTACTTTTTCTGCTTCATCAAAACTAAGTGGTATTTTACCATCTGCTTTTTCTAATGCTTCTTTCTTAAGTGCAATACCTTCTTTTGTTCGACCATTTTCAATATATGGCATATGATAATATAATTCATCATATATATCGGTTTCTATTAATTTAGCATGGATTGCTGTCCCCAGCTTCATAGCTGGAGTTTCTTTAATTTTTTTACCATTAACTAAATCATCAACACTTTCTTCTGCTATTCTTTTTAAACCACTAGCACTAATGCTTTGATGTGAATGATAATGCTCATTACTATCTTTTTGAACAATGATTTCTGTAATTTTCTCTTTAATCATTTTTTATAATTTTATATATTAAATATGGCAGAATTAATATTTTACCGATAAAAGCAAATAGCTTAAATATTTCATTTACCTTTTCTGGTGATCTGCCTTGATTTGACCTGTATTGTCTTTTTTTCATTTTTATATCTTTTAGTTTACTTTCTTTTCTTTCATATCCTATTTCATAAAAATAATTATCATTTAAAAATGTCAAGTAATTGTTATTTGATGTATTATTCATTAAAATTTTTTTTCAATTTAAAAATTATTTTTCATATATACAAAAAAAAAAGACAGCTAATTAAAACTGTCTTTCTTTCCCTTATTGTTTGCTTAAACTAAAATGGGAGATCATTTGGTTGATTTACTGGTGGTGGTGGATTTTCATCCACTGGTTCAGTAGGAACATCATCAGTTTCTTCTAGTTTTTCAATTCTCCAACCCTGGATAGAATTAAAATATTTTACTTCATTATCTTTATTGGTCCATTCTCGACCTCTAAGATTAATTCCAATTTTTACAATATCCCCAACTTGAAATGAATCGATAATTTCACATCTGTCCTGTACAAATTCAACTAAAATATTTTGTGGATATTGCTCTTGAGTTGTAACTACCACTTCTCTTTTTTTGAAACCATTATCACCATACTCTTTAGTTTCACTAATTAATTTTACTTTACCTGTTATTTCCATAATTATTTAATTTTAAATTTATTTTTTATTTGTTCTTTATAAGTGTTCTTCATTCTAAAAGATTCCAAAACTTTTATTGCTTGTGTTTTAGTTGCTTTTAATGTAGCTTGAAATTGGTTTTCATCAAGCCAAGCTCTAGTGTCTTTTACTTGATTTAATTGAGCATTTTGTACTTCTTCTGCTGATGCTACACTTGCATCAATACCAATACCTAAATTACCCAATGCTCGACCAATGGCACTTGTTTCACAGTTTTCTATATGTGATGTGTTATTAATAAATGAAGAACTTTGTAATTCTTGTGCATGACCAGTAGAAACAACAATTTGATTTTCATTATATATTACACATTTAAATTCAACTCGGTGATCTTGAATTACTTCACCAGTTTTTTTGTTTGTGTTTTCAAACCATTCATCTACTGTTTTTTTAGTTTTAAAACCAAAGCCATTATATTTTTTGTCGGTTCTAAACTTTTTAATTCTTGAATTGACAAGGACATAATCCTTCCCATGAATTTTAATTGATTCCATAAATAGTATTTAATTAAATTAATCTTTTTTTAATATCGAAACCATTGTTTTCCAACTTATTGATTTCGCTTATCGTAAATCTCCCAGGATTGTTAATCCTGTCTTTTAAGGTCGGTGCTGTGCAATCTAACATCTCACATACCACTTTTCGTTTTAACCCTAATCTTTTTAATTCATTTTCAAAATAACCTCTAAAAATAAACTTTTCTTCTTCTTTATTCATATAATAAATTTGATGCAAAGTACAAAAATAATTTTAAAAATAAAAAAATAATTTAATAAAAAGAACCCCCTAGATATAAAATATTAGAGGGTTCAAGCAAACAAAGAAAAGGAAAATTAAAACTTTATAATAAAATCACTTGTAATATCATCATCTTGATTTGGTATATGCATTACAGTGCTATAAATATTTTTCTTTACATCATATGTAATTGAATCAATGATGCAGCTTACTGGTTCCTGTAAAACAGAAGTAGTAAAGTTAATCCAAATTTTGTTATGTAATCCTATTGGATCATTTGTGTTGTTATATAAAGTTCCCTCGTATCTTGTTACAAAACTTCTAAAGTCATTCATAACTTGTTGAGAAACTATTTTTTCTATGCTTTTAAGATAATTTGTTTTGTCTCTTGATCTAAAATAATTACCAGATATACGACCATATTTATCATTTGTAATATAAATACCTTCTAGTTTTTTTACACCTGATAAATCTACAGTTCTTTTTCTAATAAATTGTAGTAAATCAAATTTTTGGAAATAATCAGTTCTTGTACCATTACTATCAATGTTTTTAAATTCTAATGACATACTATCGACAAACATTGCTGTAAAACCAGATGTTGATGATGTTTGGTATGGGCCATATATAGTTATGAAAGCTAACCAACTACCACCTGGATAACTATCTAAATCAAAACTGACTTGTTTCCATCTTTTATTTGTATCTATTTCAACTTCGTTTTTAGTATCACTACCCACCCAATTACCTGCTGTTTCTGACCAGTATTGATCAGCACCAGCTCCAGGACCTTGCCCAACTAATCTAATTTGCCACCTAAAACCTCTAGTATTATTGCTAGTAGTGTCCATAAAAATATTTAAACTAAAAGTATCAGCTTGTGATGTGTTACCACCACCAATGTCAATACCTGTTGAGTTTACAAGTATTGCTGATGTAGAATTAGCTGATGTTACAGCAGTTGTAGTTTTAAGTGATCTATCTCCTTTAAAAGAAAATTCAGTATCTATTGTAGAATTTGTTAAAGTAAATCCAGTTGAGCCATGCTCAAAATGACCATTCGAAAATCTATTGGTATCAAAAAAATTACTACCAGTGTTTACTTCAATCATAAACTCTTTTAGTGGTCGCAAAAACTCTCTAGTCATATCAGCTCCTAGTGGTAACATATTGGTTGGTAATGTTTTTAAGACATCAACAGTGCTAGTAGATTGATACACACCAGATGAATTATAAATAATATATTTTATAGATTCAGTGCCATTATTTTGTAGAGATGTTGTTTCTGCTGCTCTGATTCCTGTTGGTATTGTGCCACCATTAGCAGTTGTAGCAGAGCTATCTTTTACAGATTGTTCACTATAACTAGAATTATTAATAATATACCATCTGCCATAGCTTTGGAAAATCCTGGCATTAGTAAACTTCAATATTTGTTCTAACACATCTTTTGCTGTTCTCAATCTTTCACCATCTTGTAAAAAAGCATTTTGTGGAATTGTTGATTGGTCATAAATGGTATAATCGGAACCACTTGCACCATCTTTTTGTATATCATTTGAAATATAGATATCAAATCCTAAATTAATATTGTTTAGAATGTTTGTGATATAATACATTAAATCTTTAAATGATACGCTTGTTAGATCAATAGGTGCAGTAAAACCACCTAAACTACCCAAACCATCATATGCTTTTAATGTTATCGGAAATGGCTTAGTAATTACTGCTTCGCTAAATTGATCTACTAAAAGCCAACCTTCCCAATATGTTTGATAATTATTGCTGCTGTCTTTATAAGATACTTTTACTTTATATTCTCTTTCATCAGCAGTATAAAAATCATCATAAGTAACTGTGTCAGTGCAATAAATATTTAGTGTGCAGTCAGAACCAACTATAGGATTATAGAAATCATCATTATTATTCCAACTAATAACAACAGGATTCCCAGTGCCAATAATAGGTAAAACACTCCCAGTATAGCCATCCTTAAGAATTTCAACTTTTTTTCCTTTGAGGTTATCATCATCAAATTCTAATCTGTATTTAACTCCATATGCCATTATATAATTCTATCTCTATTTCTGTTTGCTCTTTGTAATGCAACCACTAAATCTTGACCTTTTAAGCTAAATTCACCAGAAACATTAACAGATTGTCCTCTATCACCAATCATTGATTTTAGTTTATCTAAAGGTGCTATCACTTCAGGGTTAGCTCTAGCTCCACTGTACTCTCCGACTAGTCCAAGAGTAGGTGAAGAAACTATACCACCCTTAGCAAATGCAACAGGACCCTTACCTTTTGCTTTACCAATTTGAGCTGATTTATTTTTAAAAAATTTACCTAAAGCTATTAATGCTACACCAGCAGCAATTGCAACCACAGGATTTAATGATTCAAATGCTTTTTTGATACCTTCCATTGTAACACCAATTTGAATAGCTAATTGTCCTAATTGCATGGCCATTGTACCAATACCACCCAAAAGAACTTTACTTAAACCACCAACTAAATCACCAGCTCCAGACATTGCATCACCTATAGCACCACCTATACCCATAGCCATTGATTCAATACCACTTTCCATTATAGCACTAATATGACTGTTAAATTCAGCAGCATTCATAGCAAATTCAATTTGCTTTCCAGTCAGAGTTGTTTGTGTTTCACTTAATTTTTTTTCAAGTAAAATATTACCATTGTTTACACTCTCTGCTAATGCTGTTGCTGGATCACCAACTTTTGCAACACCCTTAAAAGGTGTAACACCCTTTTTAGGAGCAGTTATGGTTTCTAAATCTAAAGCAGAAACCTTACCCCTGTTGTTTGTTTCTGTAACTTTAGTATTAGTTTCTATTGATTGGTTGAGTTGTCTTTGTGCATCATTCTCTTTTCTTATTGCTAATAATCTTTCATGATGTAGTTTAATTTGTTCAGCTATTTCTTTATTTCTTTTTTTTGCTTGACTTTTTTCTGCAATTTTAGCAGAGCCATGTATTATTTCATTGTTTTTTGCTAATTCATCATTTAACTTTTTTAAACTAGCAGTTGTTTCTTCTCTATTTAAACCTTCTAAACTTTTTTGAAACTCCTCCAATCTTGCAGCTTTCTTAGCTTTTGCAACACCATATAATGCTGTTCCTACAGCTACCAATGCTGATGCAACTGCAAGTATAGGATTTGCTTTCATAGTTAAGTTAAGTGCCTTCATAGCTTTTGTGGCTATTGGTAATGCACCACTAATTGATGTAATGCTTAATGCTAATTTACCAACTATAAGTAATAATGGGCCAATACCAGCTAACAACCCAGCTACAACCAAAGTGAATTTTTTCATGGCAGGAGACATGTCCTCAAGTCCTTTTAAAAAATTTCTAAACACCTTTACTAAATCTTTAGCTATTGGTAATAATATTTTTCCAAACTCTACAGCAACATCAGAAATATCTCCTTTTAATTGTCGCATTTGGTTTGCAAAACTATCTTGTGTTCTTGAAAAATCTCCTATTGCTTTACTTGATTGTTTTGCAGCTAATTGAAAAGTCAATTGTGCTTTTGCTACCCTATCTAATTCTTTAAAAACTAAACCTTGATCAGCAGCAAACTCTTTAAGATCTGTTTCGGTAATAGCTATACCCAATGATTTAATACTTTCTCTTTCACCTAACAATGCTTTTGTTAATGCCTGTGATGCACCCTCTGCTCCACCAGAAAAGTTTGTGAATGATGCTAAATCAACAGCTAATTCGTTTACCTGTGTAGATAGCTTTAGAGCTTCTGATTCAGCAAAACCAAAACCAACTAATAAATCACCAGTATTACTAAGTAAATCTTTTGCTGCTAATGATGATAAACCAAACGATTCTTTAAATGTTTTTGCTGTAGCATTAGCTTGTTCTCGCATTGAGCTAAATACTGTGTTAAATTTTGCATCAGTTTCTTCAAAGTCAGATGCCATTTTAATTGCAGCTCCACCAGCTAAACTCAATGGTAATGTGAATTTTAAGGACATTTCCTGTCCAATCTTTGTTACACTTTTACCAAATGATTGTAGCTTTTTTTGTGATGCAGATAGTGATGCATTTAAAGAAGTAGCATCACCGAGTAACCTGACCTTTAATGATTCTTGTGCCATAGAGATTATTTTTTACAAAAATACTAAATAATTATACATTCCATTTTCCTCTATTCTTATACTTCAATGATTCATCTACCTTCTTTTTAAATGCTTCAAATGATTCAGATGATGATTTAGGTTTTCCGATCCCTAAGAACATATCTTGTGGTAATGGAAATAGCTTATGTGGTGCAATCATTTGTGATTTTTTTGTGCAATTAACATTATATATCATAGCACTTAAATATCTAGTTTGCTCCCATTGCAAATTAGTTTTTATCATATAGGATTCTCCAAGTAGTTGATTTTCTTTCCAGGTGTTCTTCCAGAAATTATCTGGATTTATGCCAACCTGACCTATATAATAATCAAGTAAACTTTCCCAATCAAGTTGGCTATTTACTTTCCCTTGGTAGATTTTTTTACATTTCTATCAATACCCATATTCAAGTCATTACCTAAAATTCTTGATTCGGTCATTGATTGTATTATTTCTTGCAGTTGTTCAGTAGTAAATTCTTCTAGCCATAATCCCACAGTATATTCATTGTAATCAGTAGGATTTCCTTGTTCTTGATCATTAGCCAATAAACCACAATAAACTAAAGCTCTTATTGTGCTTATGTTAAAACCATTAGTGAATATTTCAGCTAATTCGTTAAGTTCAATACCTAACATATCAGTAAAGTTGCACCAGAAATTCATGCTGAAATGCATGGTACGATTTTTACCACCTAACTTAATAGTGTAGTAACCTCTTTTTTTGTTTGCCATAATTTAAATGTTTAAGGGTGTGATTCCTTACTTCACACCCTATATTAAAATTTTATTAGTTAGTTGCTTTTGTTACATTACTTGTACTTGTGATTGAACCACTGAAAGTAACTGGTGATTCCATCTCACCAGACATTGTAACTGATGATAAAAATCCTTTTCCAGAATATACTGCATCTCCAGTTTCAGCAGTACCAAAACTCCAATCAACTTTAGTACCAGCAATTAAAAAATCAGCAGCTTCAATTGCATTGTTAGCATCATCATAAGCAACAAGTCCTTCAAAACTTATTTCTGCGGATTTTACACCAGCAATTACTTCTTGAAAACCTGAACTGTTTTTTGTTGTACTTTCAGGTAAATCTGCTGATAAAGACAATTCACATGATGTAGTGTGTCCACAAATAACAGTTGATCCAGCATTATTATCTGATGTGTCAAATTTTAATAATAGGTTTGTTCCATTAAAAGGTCCGACTGTAGCCATATCTTATTTTTTATAAATTATTTTCTGACACAAATATACAAATAAAATAATTATAGATTATTCCAATTATCAGCTATAGTTTGCCATTGTCTAAATATGTTTTCCCATGTTTGGCCATCAGAAACAGTATAGACACCAGTTAGGTTTATTTCTACATTGAATGTTGTTGCAGTTTCAAATTCTGCTGTTTCAGTAACATTAGAAATAAAACCTTCACCCCTTAAAACTAAATTAGGATCAACTAATTCTTTTACATAAAATATAGCTTTAGTGTCTGTAATCATCATATCAACCAAATCACCGTATTGCAATGAATCAGAATAGTCAGTTAAGCACTCACAGGTAACATTACCTGATTTTATACCAACAATAAATTCTTTGAAACCAGCACTATTTTTGGTAGTTGATTCAGGAAGATTTGCATTAATATCGAAACTTACACTTTGTGAGTGTCCTATAACAGTAGTGTCTTTGACTAATAAAAAATTAGAACCATTGACTACTGGCATTACTCCTCATTTAAAGGAGTTATTTCGCCTGTACTAATATCAATTGAACCTTTGCCATGTGTCTCCTCAATCTCTTTCATTTTTTCTTGTTGCTCTTTTTGTGCATCTTTCCATGAACTAACTAATTCACCGATTTCACTATGAGCAATAACCCTCATGCCTATTTCAGTTGCTATTTGATTTGGTTTTGCGATTGATTGTTGTAATTCTTGTAGTTCCTTTTCTTCAAGTTTTGCCATTTTATATATAATTTAAATTAATTTTTATTCCCAGTCAGGATGTAAATATTCATCAACAGGATTTTTTTGTAGCTCGATTTGATAATCAAGATTTGATTTCATTAAATCTACATCAATACCAGCTTCTAACCAAGCAACAACATCTGATTTTTTTAAATCTGCATATTCAATAAAATCTTGACCTTCAACATATTCTACATTATGTGTGCCAATAGAAGATGCCATGTAATCTTCTGGTTTGCTTTTATCCTTAGCAGTATAAGTCCAATGCACTGTATATATAACATTGTCTTTACCATCTTGTTTTATTTTAGCATCTAGTTGATTTATATGCCAGTCGTATGTATTAGCCATAATTTTTTTTTACAAATTTAGTAAATTATTTAACAATTACCACCACCTATAATAGCACCACTTGAATTAACTTGTATAAATTTACCAGTTGATATTGAGTTAGAATCAAATATTTGATAAAATCCAGCAGCAGCAGTCGTTGTACCTGTTTGTGTTGTATATGCTGTATAAATTCCTGTTAAATTATCTGGAAATAAATTATTACCATCAGTATGATAATATGCAACAAATGAAGGAAAACCACTTAAACATGCATCATTAGAACTTGATGAACTATATATATAGAAAAATCCAGTTCTAGTTAGATTTTGTTCATAACCTCTAAACTCACTTGTTCTTAATGGATTTGAACCATCTGGTCGTTGGTTTGCAACATTATTCATATTGACTGCTGGATAGCTTGTTCCAGAACCACTACTGTTACCACCACTTAATCTGTGTAAATCAGAAAAAAATATCGGTGATGTAATACTTGATGAACTAGTATAGCCAAAACCTTTTCTTTCTCTAGCTAATTTTAATATTTCTATTGCACCACTTAAAGGAACCATTATTTACAATTACAACATTTATTTTCTAACTCTTGAACTTTGTCATTTAACTCTTTTACTGCTTCAATAAGTAAACCAGTTATGTTACCATAAGCAACAGATTTGTAACCATTGTCATCAGTATGCACAACTTCTGGTATTATTTTTTCTATTTCTTGTGCAATAACACCAATTGACTTTTTATTATTACTTGTTTTATTAAACTCAACACCTCTTAATTTATTTACTTTATTTAATGAGTTTTCAATGGTTTTTATATTTGTTTTTTTCCTTACATCAGAAAAAGCAATAATATCATCTGAAGCTCTAATTTCACCATTTACATCTAAAGCATATGATGATGTTGTTTTTTTTATAGATACATTGTTTGTGCTTGGATTTACATAAATAGAATGTTGACCAACATTATTATTATAAATATAAAATGCAGTATTTCTTCCAACAACTTCCCAAACATTATTACCTGACTGATCCAAAAACTGTATAATATTACCATCATTTGCTACATGCTGAGTTAGATATAAAACTCTTGAACTAGAATTACTAACGAAACCACCATCACCATTTACACTTAATTTTGAACCAGGGTTCGTATAACCAATCCCAACGCGACCTGAATTATTTATGATCATTCTATCCGAATTAGCAGTCAGAAATTTTATATCACCTGTTGATACATTACCAGCTACTATATTAACACTTCCACCTGTACTACTAACCTCATTACCCAATACAGATATACGACCACCTCTTGCAGAACTTGCTGTTGCACCACCACAAACACTTAATGTTTGATTGTCTGAACCATCACTTGTATTCATAGAAACACTTCTGAAACCATTAGCAGTTGATTCTAAAAATAAATTTCCATATATTAATCCATCACCAATAATATGAATTTTTTTAGAGGGAGTTGTTACTCCAAGCCCTAAATTACCAGAGGTAGTTAAAGTCATTTTTTCTGTACCCCCAGTTGCAAACGCTAAAGGAGTATTTCTAAAATTCCACATAAAAGAATGACTAGCATTCATACCTACTCTAAAGCCAGTACCACCACCACTACCAGCAGCATTACTATTAAAATGAATACCTAAATTATCTGTTGCACCTCCATGTAAATTTAATTTATCATGAGCAGAATTTGTTCCAATACCAATATTACCTGAAGATTCTACCGTTAATAAAGCGTTCGCAAGTTCACTGGTGCTATCAGTGTGGCTTGCGGTACTTTTATGTCCAATTACATAACTATCAAACCCATCAGCATACGGCACTCCTGCATACCATTCTTGGTCATCATTTGTATTGTGCATAAAAACACCAGCGCCTCTTCCATTGCTTTGTGTTGAATTTAAAATTAACCTAGAGTTTGTATGACTTGTAGTTCCATCTGATGCTATATTAATTGTTCCAAATACATCTAATTTTTGAGTGGGATTTGTTACTCCAAGCCCTAGTCGACCATCACCATCTAAAGTTAGAGGTACACTGCTACCTTGCCTAATTCTTATTGCTTTTGATGCACCTAAATCTATACTTGCCAAATTACTTGTATGCCCTAAAACTATACTACCATTATTATTTGCAAAACTTACAATATCTGATATTGCGCCTGAATTGAAAAAACCTCTAACAGCAGTAATATTACCAGCAAAAGTTGAATTTTGATTTGTGTCTATTGTTAAAGCAGTAACAGTTGTATTGCTTGAATTAGGTGTTTTAAATATTATGTTAGAATTTACATCACCACCTGATAATTCTATTTCTGTTTTAGCAGTAGAACCAGCTTGTATGTATGTTGTCGTTGCATTAGTTGTTGAACCAATATATGTAGTGCCTGGATATCCAGCACCTTGTAAATGACCAGCCGATTGTGGTATAAAAATTTTACCAGCAAAAGTTGCACCTGTTCCATTTAAAGTTAAAACATTAGAGTTGTTTATTCCAAATAAATGCTGAGAACCTGTTGGAACATTATAAAACCAAGTACCTGCTGTTCCATCTCCACCTATCCACCTATCACTTGCAGTTCCTGTATTTCCTGTAGTACCTTCAACACTAAAATATCCTGTTGCTTCTATTATTCCTGTAACACTAACACCTGTACTTGTAGTTTCAAACTTTGTATTCCCGTAATGTTTTAAATTTACAGCACCCGACCCTCCATCAACTACTATATATTCAGCAACACCTCCACTGCCATCATCACTTCTAAAAATAATATTACCATCATTTGTATATTGTGTAACAAATAAACCACCAGTATGGTTTTCAAAATTATTATTACCTGTTGTTGAATTATGATATAATCTTAAATCTTTTGCATTACCGAAAGCAGCCATAGCATTATCTGCCCAAAGTGTATCTCTCGAATATGCAGCACTTAGCGAACTAGATTGTGATAAATCAGCAATTTCACCTAATGCAAGTGATTCAGTAAATGTGTCTGTTAATGTTGTATTAAAAACAATATTATTACTTTGTGTACTACCCCAAGCTCTAGCATATAAATTAAATGAAACATGAGAGCCAGCTCTGTATAATCTGACTATTACCTTATAAGCAGTACCACTTTTAATTACTCTTAAACCTCTAATATTTGCATAACCACTATTAGCTGTATATGTTGATCCAGTACATTGAATTGATGCTGTATTAGAGCCATGATAACCTCTTGTGATTACAAAAGATGCTGAGTTGTGTGCTGCTGTTTTTATATTTAAATATAATGGTGATGCACTTTCTCCAAAAGTCAATAATTCATACTCATCATCTAAACTTGTACCAGCAGTAACACTAGAGCTTGTATTGGTTGTATTGTAATGTTTGGATAAAAGAGATAGTGGATGAAAAGTACCACTTATTGTTAAATCATTTGAAAATGTTGCATTTGTGGAAAATGTTACTTCAGAGCCAGTATCAGTAATACTTGAGTCATCTATGTCTGTACCATCAAACTTTAATATTTTATTTGTAACTACATTTGTAATTCTAAGTTTGTTAAAATATCCTACATCCCAACGATTACTAGTTCCACCAAGAGCTTGAGTTCCATTGTTTGCTGGTAAAAGTGCACTAGCAAAAGTTGCATTTCCTGTTGACCTACCGATTCTTAAAAATTCTGTATTTGTACCACTAACTCTTCGTTCAAAACTAAAATCTCCTTCAGTAGCTCTATGTAGTATTCTCATTCCATGGTTTGAATCTGAATAAATATCTATTGCGGGAACTGTATCAGAATTTCCATAAGCACTGACTTTTCCTGCAAAAGTTGCGTTTTGTGAAGTATCTAAAGTTAAAGCTAGTGTGTTAGATGGAGCAAACTGAATACCGCCTGTTGCTCTTATATAAGGACTATTAGCTAAAGCACCAGTAAAAGTATTATTAACATCACCATTTAATCCGAAATATGCACTAATAGCACCACCATCTTGCCTTAGATGTAATCTTGGATTATCATTTTCATTATTATTATCTGTATCTGATTCAATAAGCAGCTCTGTATCTCCAACAGATTTTGTTAAAGTTACATTACCTGAAAATGTACCACCACCAGTATTTATATTATCAGAATAAACATTGGTCCATCTTAAACTTGTTGACCCAAGAGTATAAGTTGAATCAACATTTGGTAAAATATTAGCAGTATTCAATAAATCAGATGCACCAAATTTAATTTCATCAAATGATGTAAAATAAAAATCTTTACTATTATCAGAGCCAATAACAAAATTCTCACTTGAATCCTGACCAACATAAAAATTTCTGGTTGAATCACTTTCAAATTCAATATAATTCCAACCACCACCAGTTTGGTCAAGAGTTAAAATATTATCTGAAGCAGATGTTATAGTTTGTCTGCCGCTTGATATTGTACCAGCAAAACTTGCATTCTGCGATTTATCTAATGTGAGAGCTGTTGTTAAAGCTTCACCACCATCAGCAGTTGTATAAAATATCATTTTACTCGGCGCATCATTATTAGCTACAGCTTGACCATCTGCCACTACAGCTATAGCACCCATTTGTGCAAAATCACTTCCATCAAACCCTTGCCATCTTATTAATCCACCCTGACCATTAGGTAAAGCTACTGTTGGTGCAGAAGCATCTCTTGCTCTTAATGATATTAAATTAGCTGTGCCATCTCTTCTGCCTTCTACAATTAATGAACCCCCTTCACCAGCACCACTACCACCATCAGGATTTGATGTATCATTAAGATAAATTTTACCAGTAACACTAATACCATCATTGGTAGTTTCTAATTTTTTATTATTATTATAATATAAATCCACACTACCAGATGCACTTGCTTCGACCATAACATTATTCGAGCCATCTAACAAATATATATCATTACTACCTCTAATTTTTAAATCACCTGTGCCTATATCGTCAATATACGAGTTGCTACCATCATGATATATGGCTAAATCACTTCCAGTACCCATAAATATTTTTGATTTATCGGGAAAGTTTACAGCACCTAAAGTTGTTGTACCATTTACTAAGCTACCATCAAGTTTAAAATATGTTGCTGTACCACCTGAGCCATTATCAGATTTAAATATTACATCACCATCATCAGTATTATTTTGTATTGTTAAATTCCCTGTAAAATTTGTTATAGTACCATGGCTACCTGTATGTTCTAATCTTAAATCTTGATTTGTACCTAATCTTAGCTCTACATTGTCATCTAATTGTACATTTTGAGGAAATCTTGT
>MDSZ01048477.1_pt1 | contig 32823 bp, 30 predicted proteins | sample 811201 | NCBI WGS metagenome assembly MDSZ01 (sample SAMN05326647, study PRJNA326480) | marine metagenome | isolation source: seawater | place: Indian Ocean: North | collected 2010 | reverse complement strand
CAAAAAGCCCCTGTCTCAGGGACAGTAGCTTCTGTAAGCCCAGACGCCATTAAGGTGCGCGATAACGCGGGTAAATTGCACACAGTGCCTCTGTACGATAACTACCCGCTTAACGACGTTAAGTCATTTATCGGAAGCACCCCACTGGTCAAAAAAGGTGACCAGGTCAAAAGAGGGCAGACTATTACGGATACAAACTTTACGAAGGACGGTGTGCTAGCACTAGGTACCAATCTTCGTATTGCTTACTTGCCCTATAAGGGCCTTGTGTTCGAAGACGGTATCGTAATTAGTGAGTCCGCTGCAGAAAAGCTTACTAGCGAACACCTACACAAAGCCCGGAACTACGTGGACAAAAACATGACCACAGGGCTGAAGAAGTTCAGAGCGCATTACCCAGGGGTAGTTACTGACGCTAACGCGAAAAAGCTAGATGAGGATGGCATCATAAAGAAGGGCGAAACGGTTAACCCGGGCGAGGTAATAACCACCATCCTGCAGAAAACAGAACCTTCCAAGGAGCAACTCCTTGTTAAGGGTATCCATAGATCTCTGATTCGCCCCTTTAAAGACAAATCCGAAGTATGGGAAAAAGGAACCCCGGGCGTTGTCACTGACGTCATTAAGAACGGCCGAGAGGTCACTGTTTACATCAAAACAGAGGAAAAGGCCGACATAGGTGACAAGCTCAGCGGTAGGCACGGAAACAAGGGAGTTATTACTGCCGTAATACCTGACGAGGAGATGCCTAAAAATAAGGATGGGGAAGCTATACAGATCATAGTCAACCCCTCGGGAGTCCCTGGTCGAATCAATCCCGGCCAGGTGCTCGAAACACAGCTAGCTAATGTGGCCAAGAAAACCGGTCAGCATTACGCAGTAAGCAATTTTGAACCAGATGATGATAAGAAGGTTGTCCATGTTAAAGGTCACTATAGAACTGTCCAGACCAAAGAAGGTCCAAAACAGGTATACATTGAACCCTATAAGTATGATCGGGGATATCAAGAGATTGTTCAGGAAGAACTTAAGAAGCATAACGTCTCCGATACGGAAGAGTTATTTGACCCCGAGACTGGTAAAAGTCTTGGTCAGGTCCTTGTAGGGCAGCAGTACGTCCTCAAGCAAGTCCACACGATTGACAAGAAGCTTAACGCCCGTGCGCATGGTTACGGTTACGACTACGACGCCTCCATGATCCCAAGGCGTGGTGGCAAGTCAGGCCCACAGAGGTTCGGTGGTCTCGGGCTTTTCGCCATGCTAGCGCATGGAGCTACCGCCAACATACGGGATGCGCTTACCTACAAAAGCGATAAGACTCAGGACGACGTATGGACAGCAGTCCAAACCGGCCAGAGACTCCCAGCGCCTAAACCATCGTTTGCCTACGAAAAGTTCCTGGGGTACCTAAACGCTCTGGGAGTTAACGTAGAGAAAGAAGGTAGCGGTTTAATACTGAGTCCTCTGACAGATAAAGAGATACTGGACATCTCTAACGGAGAGTTGCCCAGCCCAACGCGCGTCCTTCGAGGAAAGGACCTCAAGCCGGAAGAGGGTGGCTTGTTTGATGAGGAGATCACCGGTGGCCCTGGTGGGTCTAACTGGTCCCATATTTCTTTAGTTGAGCGCATACCAAACCCCATGTTTGAAAAAGCTGCGCAGTCGCTGCTTGGTCTGAAGGTGAAGGAGTTTGACGGGATAATTAACGGAACACTGGGCTACTCAAAAGACGGTCAGGTGGTGCCCGCTGAGGAGGCCGCCACAGTCGGTCCTAAGGCTATTGTGGAGGCTCTTGGGAAGATAAATGTTAAGGAAGACCTGGCTAAGAATGAGAAAGCGCTAAAGACCGCTAGAGCGTCAGAGCTAAACAAGTACAACAAGCGCGTTAAGTATCTATCTATGTTAGATCGGACAGGTCTGTCTCCGCAGGAAGCGTACACACTTAAGAACCTACCTGTGCTGCCTCCCATATTCCGGCCCATCTCCATAATGGAGGGCGGAGATCTTAACATTGACGGTCTCAATATGCTGTACAGGGAAACTGCGCTTCTAAATGACAAGCTCAAAGAAGCTAAGACCTTGCTGCCGGCAGACGAGTTGGCTAAACCCACGGCTGACCTTTATGATGCACTCGGCGCGCTTATGGCTACCGGAGCAGCTAAAGACGACGCTGTCATGGCGGATGGGCAGATGAGGCCACCCGGAATACTGACAATACTCAGCGGAAAAACGTCCCCTAAACACGGCTACTTCCAAAAGAAGGTCATAGACCGTAAACAAGACGTATCCATGAGATCGGTCATCGTGCCCGATCTAGACCTACACCTAGACGAGGTGGGTCTGCCCAGAAAGGGTGCCATGAAGATATTCCAACCTTTCGTTGTCAAAGAGATGAACCGGATGGGGCTCACCCCGTTGCAGGCCAGAGAGGAGATAGATAAAGACTCCAAACTGGCCAACAAGGCGCTCGAAGTTACAGTAGGGAAGCGGCCTATCCTATTTAAAAGAGACCCTGTTCTGCATAAGTTCGGAATAATGGGTTTTAAGGTGAAACTTCATGAAGGTAAATCTGTGAAGATTCACCCACTGGTCGTGGGCGGTTTTAACGCAGACTTCGACGGAGATACGATGGCTGTGTTCGTTCCAGTGTCGCAGGAGGCAGTGGACGAGGCGTACAAGCTCATGCCGTCAAAGAACCTCTTCAACCCAGCAACGGGCCGCACCATGTACCAACCCTCACTGGAAGGCCAGTTAGGGCTATTCCTACTTACCCAGATGGGTAAGGCCAAGAAGGAGACTTTCCCAACACTGGACGAGGCACTCTCAGCCGCCAGGAAAGGTAAGATCTCCATGACGGATGTTGTCACTGCAGATGGGAAGAAAACGACCGCAGGAAGAATCGCGTTCTACAAAACACTCCCACCATCCGTGCGGACAGATAACTACCTTACGGACAAAAAGATGGTTATGGACGGGAAGAATCTACAGGCTGCGCTTCGTTCTGTCGCTAAGAAAGCCCCCGGAAGTTTCCAGCCCACAGCGGATAAGATCAAGAATCTAGGTTTTGGTCATGCGTACAATATCGGGTTCTCGTTTAAGGCAGAAGACTTCAATACCTTAAAGGGAATCCGAAATAAGCATTTGGACATTGCTCGCAAAAAGCTAGACGAACTCCCAAAGGGGCTTTCTGCCGCTGAGCGTGACAAGCGCTTGGTGGACATCTACGCTAAGGCCACGAAAGATATGTCTGCTGACGCCAAGAAAAAGCTGAGCACAAGCGGCAACAGTCTCTACTCGATGTACTCAGCAGGGGTTAAGCCTGGGTGGGCACAACTCCAACAGCTAATCTTGGCACCGATGCTACTGCAAAACGCCAAGAATGAGATCATCCCCGTGCCTGTGACAAAGTCCTACTCAGAAGGTCTAGGCACAGCGGATTATTGGGTAGCGTCATCGGGGGCTAGAAAAGGCCTCATTGAGAAGGTCCAATCGGTTTCGAAACCGGGTGCGCTAAGTAAGCAGATAATGAATACCATGCTACCCTACACAGTTACTGAAGATAACTGCGGTACCACTAAGGGTATTGCTCTGGCCCTATCAGATCGGGATCTCGTTGACCGGTTCACTGCGAAGCCCATCCCCCTCAGTAAGGGCAGAACTGTTCCTGCAGGGTCTCTTGTGACTGCGGAGATGTTATCGGACTTCGCGGCTAATAAAGTATCTAAGGTCGTAGTCAGATCCCCACTAAAGTGTCAGTCTCCCAAAGGACTGTGCGGCACCTGTTACGGAACCTTCACAGAAGGCAAGAAGCCTGCGAAGGGTACCAACATCGGGGCAATTGCTGGTCAAGCAGTTGGGGAGCGCGGCACACAACTCTCAATGAAGCAGTTTCATATGGGAGGGGTCGTTGGGGCCGGAGGTGGTGGCAACGTAGTAAGTTCCCTAGATAGGATTACGCAGCTTCTAAAGATGCCTGCCAAACTACCAGGCTCAGCTAACTTGTCGCCCGCTACGGCTAAGATCACAGCTATAGCTAAAAGCTCGGCTGGAGGTCATGACGTGACCGTAGGCACTAAAAAACTCTACGTCCCCGCCAGTAAGGCACTTCAGGTAAAGGTGGGAGAGGCCGTTAAAAAAGGTCAGCGCCTCACAGACGGACCCATTAACCCAAGGGAACTCCTTGAGCTAACTAATATGGACACCGTTCAGCGGTATATCTCAGATGAGATCCACAAGGTTTACGAGAGTGAGGGCGTCCGCAGAAGGAACGTAGAAGTAGTCACAAAAGCACTGACAAACCTAGGCGTCGTAGACGATCCAGGGGACCTTGAGGGCTACGACCGAGGAGACTTCGTATCGCTATCAAGCGCCGCAAAACTCAACTCAGCAGCCAAGGTTCCCATGAAACTATCTCCCGTGCTACGGGGCATAGAGACCCTGGCTCTAGACCAGACAACAGACTGGTTAGCTCGTCTTCAGTACCGAAAGCTGAAAGAGACCTTTATCCAAGGAGCTTCCCAGGGGTGGAAATCCGATATACACTCGACTCACCCGGTGCCGGGTATAGTCTACTCGGCAGAATTCGGTGTTAAGGATAAAACCAAAGGAGGGCCTTACTAATGTCACAAGCCATGGGGCCCTGCATTGTAGAGCAGGCAATTATAATCGCAGTCAACCCACAAAACTACACGTGCACGGTTACTACGACTAAGTCAGACCGGACTATTCCAGACCTCCCCTTCTGCGTACCTACCCTACACTCTCGTGACAAGCGCGGTGGGGGCTTGAACTTTATGCCAGACGTGGGTGACGTAGTTTATATATTCACGCCGCAGGATGACTCAGGAACTTTTATTCTCGGGGCTACCTACTTAAAAGACGACCAAGCGGTCCGGTATAACGTGGCCGGTAGGCAGGAAGAGCAGGACAGCTATAAGCAGCTCCGCCCTAGCTTAAACCCTGGAGATATCGCACTCACAACACAAGATGAGAACTTTATCTATGTACGTAGAGGTGGGGTAATCCAAATAGGGTCGACACAGTTGGCACAGCGGCTGTACATACCCATAGAAAATCTGATCCGAGACTACTTTCAGCGGTACCAGGCATTTAGCCCTATAGGGGAAATTTCATGGGACCACGCCAAGGTAACTGCTGAGAATGTCGACCCTGCAAAAGAGAAGGAGATACCGGTTCTGGTTAAGTTCAGTTGCCGGGAAAAAATACGAGACAAGAAAATGTCTGTCGAGGTTCGAGTAGGCAAGCTTAACTCGGAGACTCTAGATGCTTCTTTGAACGCCAATCTACTACAAGAAGGCAAGACGTCTAAAATATCAACAGTTAAGGATGTCGATGATGCTGAAACAGGTCTCCAAGTAGACCCTAAGAAGTTGGAGCTAGTTGACGTTGAGCTAGACGCAGGTGATGGAGACAAAGAGCATTTAATGGCAACGGCCATGGCGTGGAAAGGTACTGGGTTGAAACCAGATCACGATAAGCACCCAGGCCTTCTAAGTGTTACAATAACACCCGAGGAAGAAGACGCACACGCGGTTAAGTATACGTTCCAAGTAGATAAAAAGGGAAACAACTTCATACGTAGTGAGGCACACATCCACGTGGAGACTGAGGATACATTCTTCGTTTCTGCCAAAAATAATATTAAACTGACAACATCGGAAGACTCGGAAAACAAGGAAGAGTATCTAGAGCTAAAAAACAAAAAGCATATTAAGGCAGTAATAAAAGAAGCTATACTAGAGCTTCTGGATTCCGGTGATATAAATATGACGACGGAAAAGGGCGATATAGTGATAAAGAGTGCAAAAGGGGCGGTCACGCTTGAGGCTAAGGGCGTAATTACGCTGAAGTCTTCCAAGGGTGTCGTAATTGATGCACCGGAGTTGAACATTGCCAAGGGGGGAGAGGGTTCGTTTGGTGTGCTAGCCAATGCGGCGGCGTGGAAAACGGCCCTAGCCGACCATACACACATGTGCCCCACCCCGGGCGGTCCAGCGCCTTGTGCGCCGTCCGAGGCGCTGAGTCCCGTTAAGGGTGCGCCAGATACTGCGAGCACAGGCTCTTGTAAGATAAAAGTAGGATAATCTAGGAGTTAATCCATGAAGCTATTTAATGACCTGACACCAAAGTTTACTAAGACTGCGGGAAAAAAGACTAAACTGGGCGACAACGACCAGATGTGGGGCAGCGAAATTCTCGCAGCACTGTACAAGCAGCACCCGTACTTGGGAAGCTACGAAACTCACCTGCAGGTGGAGGGCCACGACGAAAACCTAGGTTATCTCTACGGCCACTTCATTGTGAAAAATCCTGGAACCACTAATCCTACGCAAGCAAGCTCTGGGCATGTAGGACAGGTTCAGAAAGAGGTGGCACCGGGGGCTCCCGAAGTGCGCATTCCTGTGGTGGTTAACTCGGGCGAGCTGAGTGCTCTAGATGTGTTTATCTCTCCTAGCAACGCGTTTATGCCGCTCAATGAGGATCGCCTAGCTGCCTCGTTATTCCAGGAGAACAACTTCGTTCCGGTGAACAAGTCTCAAGCGAGCCCTCATCCGTCAGCAGCTGTTGACATGAACCAGGTACCTAACAATGGTCTAGGTGGGGTGCAGGATTACAGCGCTACTGTTAAGCGGGCTAGTGTCATTGAGAAGGTAGCTTCGTACATGAGCAAAGAGGCGCGAACCGCCATTGTTAGTGACCTGGAAGAAGTATCTTGGGTCCGCTACGCCTTGGCTCGTAATAAGAATTTTGCTAATGCGATGTACAAATTCGCATCTACACCTAAGTTTGTCGCCTCGCAAGTAGACGTAGACTCTGTAGACGCTGCTGTGGTTGAGAAGGTAGCCGGAGGGTACAAACTGACTGTCGCCTCTGCCTCCGCTTTTGAGCCGGTCAGCATCACCGTACCTAACAACGCCAGTGAGAGCATTCCTTGGTCCACACGAGCGGATGCGGTCAAGCTGGGCGCAGCTTTGCTGTCAACCGACAACGACCCTGCTCGCGAAGTGTCCACAACTGAGGGGCGTCTTACGGAAGTTACGGAGTCGGGCGTTTACGCCGTTATGGAGAAGACTGGCCGAGCCACTAGAGGAGTCGTGCTGACTAACATTCAGACTCTTGAGGGCAGACCAACTGATCTAAAGCTAGCAATAACCCCTGAAGGAGCTTCTTTGCAGGACAAGGTTGCAGGAGTTCGCTGCGGGGATATAGACGTATCCCGGATCGAAGGTAAACCCCCAAAGGGTGACGGGGTATTCTTGCTTAAGAGCGGAGCCGTGACTGAGCCTCTGACGATCAATAATACGATCAACTACCCTGACCGAAAAGAGTACACGTACACGTCAGCTATGGGTGTTTCCGGGGTTCTTAAAACAGCCAGCGTGGCTAAGCCGCTAAGCGTAGAGGGCGCTGACTACCTTATCCCTGAGGATATTAAGTTTATTCCGCTTAAATACTCAAACGGTGTTAGGGAGGACGTAGTTTCTGTTGAGAAGTTAGCTTCTGACGTAGAACTCTCCCGGAAGGTTACGGTGGTAGCTGATGGTGGACTCTTCTCTTTCAGAGGAGGCAGCGGCGTTAGCGAGCTGTCATACCAGGACACTAACCAGGTAAAGTACGCCAGCGCGCTACTGATGATGGGTCTCTTGGGTGTCGGGCCTGACAGCGCCAAAGTAAAATTGGCGGAAGCTCGCGATGGGTCAGCTGTAGAGTTTGTGCCGAGTCGAGAGTTGGCCGTTAAGGTAAAGACCGCTTCGGGAATGTCTAAAGAGGACGTCGATCTTATCCTTAGTCTGCGAGTAGACCTGACAAAAGAGGCTGCTGCTGTAGCAATGCCGCAGGAAACGGTGGATGCCGTCCTATCACTCGGGTTTGTCAATCCGCAGAATATTCAGGGCTACCTAGCAAGCCTACCGGAGCTAGAGACTTGTCTGTCTAAGCTCTGTGAGATGCTCATAGGAGTTAGGCTTGGACTACCGGATATACCGGAAAATGCAGTGGAGAATTGTGTAAAAGGGGTTACTAAGGTATTAGATGGTCTGAAGCAACTGGCCATGCGTTCGCAAACCATGGAACAGTAAATGTTGGTGATCTATGCGACAGCCAAACGAATACTGGCTAAAATACATGCTAATACATTCGGGAGCCTCGTATTCCGACGTAATATCTGCCTCTGAGATGTATGGGTTCGTCCCGCCTGAGCAGAGATACCTGCAGGAGCTAAGCCAGGCTATTGACCGAACTAAGCCCAAGCCGTTTAGAGTAAACTCTGCCGCCGCTAGGACCTGGCTGCGGAGACAGCGGGTTATGTCGCTGATCTCAGCGGATAAGGATGCTGTGAGAGCACGGGACTACCTGGGGGATACTAAGGTTCGCCCAGTCCTAGAAGCGCTCATTTTAGCGGACACTCCTAGGTCGGAAATACCGGGGTATTGCTTAACTCTGGCCGGCAAGAAAGTCACAGTTAAGTCGGTTAAGTTTTTTGAACACTACTTCTGGAACCGTAACACCTTGACCCTGAAAGAGTGGGACTCGTACCTGTCCGGTCATTCATCTGGAGAGATGCTGATGGCGTGTCGGGAGCGTGGAGTGGAGTATGCGCTTTGGAAGCTGGGCTACCGAGTGGATATAGAGCATGAGCAAGTAGTTCGTGGTGTTTTACATGAAGCTACTATGCGGTTCTTTGAAGTTGGAACTAAGAGTAACAGCAAGGACACCGCACTGACCGCAAAGCTGTGGTCTGAGCAGATATTTAAGTCCTTAGAAGAGCTAAACAAGAGCGGTGACGCTGTACAAGAGGTGCTTGAAGATCTTAAGAACATAACCATCCGACTAGAGAAATCGAGCATTAAAGACATCGAGTCACTATCTGGCGGTAATCACTCAGAGGAGGTTGACTGATGTCTACGATGTTTGAAGTATTCTCTAAAGTTGCGCAGACGCCACAGCAACTGGCGCGGGGAGATTTCGCTACCCCTAAAGTACGTAATCCTGCCATCTACAAGCCGAAGAAGCCGAGAGAGAAGTTTAAGTACTTACCTGCGGTTGCTGCCGCTGCTCCCATATTCGCTATAAAGTCTTTTGCCGGCGACTTACCGAGAAAGACTATAGAAGAAGTTATCGAGCAGAGAAGCCTTGCGAAGAGCCAGAAGCTCAAACCCCCCAGCGTTAAGTCGATAGCTGGCAAGGCACTTACAGGAAGAGGTTTAGCGACAGCCGCAGCCGGTGCCGGTGTAGGCGTTCTCACAGCACCGATTTTTATAAAAGGCATCACCACTCTAGAAAAAGCGCCAGACGCTGCTACAAAGAAAGAGCGCCTAAAGCAAATAGGCCTTGGCCTAGGGCTTGTTGGCGCGTCGGGAGCTGTCTTTCAGGGAGCCAAGGGTTTTGGCGAGGGCTACGGCGTAGCTAAAAGCCGAAAATTGCCCACTTCTGCAAGGATTGGTACGGGCACCACATATTCGCTCGGCAGGATGGCCCTGAAGACACCAGCAGCCTTAGCAGTAGGTGCTGGTATTGCGTTGGGGAGGAAGAAGAAAGACAAAGGTCCCTTAGCACAATACGGCCTCCCAGTAGCTCTGGGGGCTGGTGCGGGGGCAGCGCAAAACACCCTAAACGCGATGCTGGACTCCACTAAGGGGAGTAAGAAACTAAAGAAGCTGGACATACTAAAGAAACTCCCTAAGGCCTTAGCCGGCAAAAAGATATCACCGCAATATAACAAGGCTGTTTCAAAGGCACTCGCCGGTGGAAAATCGGGCTTAATTGGGGGTGCTCTCGGAGGTGCAATCGCTGCCGCTGTTTTGGACAAAGCCATTAAGCGGATAAAGGACAAGCAGAAGCAGTCTAGCCCACAGTTCCAGCTTCTGGGGGTACTGTAGTGTTTCACTTGCTAAAAAGGGCTTCTGCTCCTCCTACCAGGGACGTTCCCGCATCGATGAAGGATTGGTTTAATCCTTACGAACATCAGAAGAAAGCGGCGGATAAATTACTTAGTAATAAAGGTCGGATGATAATGGCCCACGAGATGGGCACAGGTAAGACAGTTACCAGTATCTACGGCATTGAGCGGCTCAAGAAAGAGGGTAAGGCCAAGAACACGCTAGTCGTGGTCCCGTCAGGATTACGGGCTAACTTTGCTAGGAAAGGTCTTGAGAAGTTTCTTAAAAAGCCTAGCTACCAGGTAGTGGCCTCATCTGGTGAAGGTAGCCTGGCAAACTACGTCCGTCCCGATAAGGTCCAAAATAAAGAGTGGACGATAGTCAGCTACTCAATGTTCAGGAGAGACCCTGTTGGGCTGATGAAGAGATCTGGTGCGGACACGCTCGTTTTTGATGAGTTTCACAAAGTTAGGAACGAGAAGAGCAGCGTTTTCGCGGCAGCTAAGCAGGCAAGGCCGTTGGCTAGGAACTTCATCGGGCTTACTGCGTCTGCCGTTAACAACGACCCTTCCGAGATAGCATCACTTCTCACTATCTCAGAGGGCAGCCGTGTCATGTCCCCGAAGGACTTCAAAAAGCGCTACACTAAGGTGGTTGGCTACTCTCGGGGGTTTGCCGGAGGAAAGAAGAAGATAAAAGCGCTACAGCGCCACGGTGAGATGCTCACTAAGGTAGATCCCGGTGTGTCCTACGTATCTACAAAGTCTCTTAAAGAGAAGTCGATGCCCAAAAAGGACATTAAGTTTGTAGATGTTCCTATGTCGCCAGACCAGTACAGGCTATATAACCTGGCCTTGGACAAGCTAGGGCCCATCAAAAAGTACATCACCCAGAAAGACCCAACGGTCAAAGTTAAGGATACGCGCGTACTGTTTGCCCAGACAGCGCAAGCCCGTCAAATATCCAACTCGGTCAGTATGGGCCGAAAGATGGATATAGCGGAGTCCGCTAACAGGACCCCAAAAGTGCGAAGACTCCTTGATGACACCAAAAGCCACTTAACTTCCAACTCTGACGGTAAGGTAGTTCTCTACTCTAATCTAGTACGTGGGGGAGTCGACGTCTTGTCAGCGGGTCTAAAGTCTAGAGGCATTGACCACGCTGTTTTCATAGGAAAGGGTACTGAGCTGGGCGGTGGTAAAGTTACTGGGAAGAGCCGCCAAAAAGGTGTTAGAGACTTTCAAGAGGGCAAGAAGAAAGTAATCATAATTAGCGGCGCTGGTGCCGAAGGGCTTGACCTGCCTAACGCAACGGCGTTCTACGCGCTAGACGGACACTTCAACCCAGAAAGAATCCTGCAGGCTGAGGCAAGGGCCAGACGCCTAGGAGGGCAATCTCACAGAACCCCCGAAAAGCGGGTAGTAGACGTGCGCAGATACAGAAGTGTCGCCCCACCAAGCCGTAGCCTATTCAAGTCCAAGGTACGCCCACAGACTACAGATCAGTGGGTCTACAACACGGCTAAGAGAAAATACATGCAAAACCGGGAGTTCTATAATACTCTTGAGAAGCCTCACAAGTACATACGAAAGTACAAAGGGGTAGACGGTGAGTGGAAGTATGAGTACCCCAAAGCTAAAAAGAAGGGATTCTTTACCAAGCTACTTGGTGGATGAAGCACCCCCTAATTTTAGAGAGGCAGGCGCTGGCCCATCCTGCGCGACATGCCAGTATGCCTACACCACAGTAGCCTGGAAGAGAGAGGTAACGTGTACCCGGTTTGATCACTTGTCAAACGAGGAGTTAACCTGTGACGCTCATCACACGGGTCAGGAAGACTTATCATGAATAACTATTCGCATTTGCCTATTATGTATTCTCACAGAGCACCTGGGGTAGGCATCTTTAATAATCTGTTTAACCAAATCCTGCTCTTCCTTACTAAGCCTAAAGCGATAGAACACCGAGAGCGTTTCAGCAACCTCGTACCTGTGCGCGTTTGAGCCCATAGATCTAGAGAGGATACCGAGTATTTTTTTATAGCTATGTTTAAGGTCCATAAAAACCAAGCCTCGCACGAACTCAACCTGTTACCGTCTGAGTTTGTCGCTAACTGTATGTATATGCCGGTTAAGGGTGATCTTAACTCCTTCTCCTTTAAGGGCAGAAGGTATCTCATTCCTGTTTATAACACACCCGCACAAAGGGTGCTGCTTATGTGTGGACGACAGGTAGAGAAAAGCACTACGCTCGGCAACCTGGCCCTTACCTACTCTATTCTGAGGAAGCACTTCAGAACACTATTTGTCAGCCCCACCCAGCAACAGACGGAGACGTTCTCTAGGGATAAAGTCAGTACCCCTATAGAACTATCTAAACAACTTAAGATATTCTTCGAAGGAAGGGGTACCAAGGACAATGTCTTGTACAAGAAGTTTGTTACGGGGTCTGACGTAACACTCCGGTACGCGTTCCTCCACGCAGATCGTATTCGTGGTATCTCCGCAGACATGCTGCTGCTAGACGAGGTTCAGGACGTTCTGACCGAAGTCATCCCTGTTATCGAAGAGGCCCTGTCTCACTCCCAGTATAAGATACTCCGCTACTCAGGCACGCCCAAAAGTCTGGATAACACCATCAGCTATTATTGGGAGAACTACTCTACGCAGAACGAGTGGGTTATCCCTTGCGATTCTTGCGGAGGAGGCGATTACAGGCACTGGAACATAGTCAGTGAGAACAACATCGGCCCTAACTTTCTTATATGTGACAAGTGCTCTGAGAGGATTTATCCAGATCACCCAGATGCTCAGTGGGCGTCTATGAACCCTAACCCTCGAACTAACCTACCATTTGAGGGGTACCGAGTATCGCAGCTCATAGCCTCTTGGACAGACTGGAATGAGATCATCGATAAGAAAAAGCGGTATTCCAGACGCCAGTTCTACAACGAGGTTCTGGGCAGGGGCTACGATAGTGGCGACCGACCACTGACAAAGGCGGCATTGCGCGCTTGTTGTAAGGAAACTATTGGCATCCCTGGGTTCACCAAAAGGCCCATCGGGGATGTATTCATGGGCATCGACTGGGGAACGGGGGAGAACTCGTTCACAGTCGTAATGGTAGGTATGTACATAGCCGGAAGGTTTCAGATATTTGACTGTAAGCGGCTAGAAGCTGACGAGGCAGAGCCTGAGCGGCAAATAGAAATCATTACAGAGATGATCCGAAGATACGGGGTTACCTTGGTTGGGGCTGACTACGGCGGGGGCTTTGACCGCAATGATAAGCTCATCCGAAGATTCGGAATTCAAAAAATTATTAGATACCAATATGTAAATACAAACAAAAAGGTATACTATGATAAGGGCATGAGTAGGTTTATGGTAAACCGTAATGCTGTATTGATGGACCTTATCAACGCCATAAACCGAGGTAATTGTTTCTTATTTCCACGTTGGGAAGATTTCGAATATCCTTTTGGGCAAGATATGGCTAATATTATCGCGGAATATAACGAAACCCGAAGGACGACAGTCTTAGACCGAGCACCAGGAACTACCGACGACTCATTACACGCTTTGGCATACTGTTTTTTAGCATCTATGATCAAGCACCCAAGACCGGATATACTAAGTCCTGAAGGTGACCTAAAATAAATGGAGCTTCTACTATGAATGAACTAGAGCAATTCTTGTCTGAGCCTGCAGAAACAGCAGTTGATCCTGAGTACCTCCGAGTGCTTGGTAAAAAGGCTGCGAATGCTTATCTGTCTGAGCAGGTGCCCCTTAACGACTCTGTTAGATCGTTTTCTAAGGAGGCAAGCCTCAATGAGCAGCAAACTCGACGAGTAATTGAGCACGCGAACACCGCCACGTTCTTGGGTGTATTCAAGGGAGGTTACGAAAATAACGTATCATTCCCCTTAGCAGAGTACGACAAGATAGCCTCGGCAGGAGAAGACGTAGTTAAGGTTGCTCATGTATCTGTCGGTAAGCCCGCCGCGTACGTACCCGGAGAAGAGTACGTATCCTTGGATGACGTATTTTTATCTGAGGACATGTCCAAAGAAGCCTCCAGTGATGGGTGGTCTGCCCAGGATATGCACGAGTACTTCGATGTACGTTACCGTGTAAAGCAGTCATCTAGTGACCTAGAGCAGCTAGCTAACGCCTTTGAGATCAAAGTGGACAGGATGGCTCACGCCATGGATAGCCTGGTTAAGGAAGGACATCACCTCATGGATGTCGTCCTCTTAGTAAAAGAAGCTGGCATCGACGAGAATCTTATGGGTGTCCTCTTGGAAAAGATGTCTGCCCCTGAAAAGACCAAGGCCCTCGACAACCAGCCAGGCCTAAAGGGTGGACAAAAGACTAAGTTACCGGATAAGGTGCAGGCAGCTATCTTGAAGAAAAAGTTGCTAAGCAAAAAAGTCAGCATGGATAAAGAGGCAAACATAGACCACCCACTGTACAAGGAAGCTTCTGGTTTAGCAGAACTCACGAATAATATTCTGCTTAAACGGTCTGATCTCAAGGAGCTTGTCGACAACGCGAACACGAAGAGAGATCAGGATATTAAACTCATAGCTGAGAAGGTGCTATAGATGCTGCCTGCCCCAAGGAAAGCGCTAATTCTCCAAAGTCTGGAGAAGCGAGCCAGCAAGCTGAGATTCCTTAATCCGATGCATTACGTACGGAATGCTGCGGCTGCGCCTGTAAAGGGGTCGGGTAACGTGGTTAAGAACTTCTTGTTCGGTAGGGTGCAGCAGGGGGGGAGATTTGCCGGCACACGCATGCGACCCACAGGTAAAGCCAAGAGTATTAACCAGTCTGAGTATGATCGGCTTCTCCGAGAGGCCAAGCTGCCTCAAGGTAAAGTGGGTACCGGCAAGTTTGATCCCAAGACCGGCGCAGAGATAACAATGCCTGGGGCAAAAGGGGCGAAGGTCCCTGAAGTATTTAAGCAGAGAGGGCCCGATGGGCAGATGCAGTACTTCAAACAAGACTATAAGCCAGGGGGCGCTGTGGGCCTCATGGCAAAGCACCCGCTTATTACCGCAGGTGTTGGTGGTGTAGGATATCTCCTATATAAGAATCGGCAGAACTTGCCGAAGCGACCAAACCCGTACGCAGCACAGCAACAGGCCCCTAGTAGGGGACCGGCAGCAAACCAAGTACAGTCGATGGCTGTTCAAAATCCATGGGGCTAATTGAGGTTATTACTTATGAATACAGAACTTAAAATGAAGATCGCCGCTCAAGTAAGGGCTAACCTCGAAGAGCAGGGGATAGATAAGGAAGCGCGCTGGGGCGCTCTCAGGAACTTGTGGTCTGCCACAAAAAGAGTTCCCGGTAAGATGTGGAGCGGCGTAAAGAACATAGGCGACGACATCGCGTTTGGTGCCGGGCGCGGAGGTAGTCTCACGCGACCGGGAACACCTGTCCCCGGGCAAAATCCCGGGTCGATGGTAGCTGGTGGGCATACTGCCGGCTCTGCCTTTGGTAAAGCTCTGGCTCTTGGAGCCGGTCTAGGTTTGGCTGGAGTGGCAATTGGGGCAGGTGGTGCAGCCGCACAAGCAGGGTATAGAGGCGTTAAAGACCCTCTTATGCGAAACGTTGGCTTTAAGCGAATGATGCGGGAAGAGGGCAACCAGTGGATGCAGAACGAAAATAAGGGTAAGCTTAAGAAGCTGCATAAAACTCTGTACAGCTTCTCCCCGAAGATGGCGTTAGACCCTCTCGTATCGGGCGCTTTTATGAAGAAGCAGCTTGAGTTCGAAGACGTGGGCATCCAGCAGAACGACCTCGCTACTATCGCAAACATTGAGAAGGCTGTACGAGATGCCGGGTCTAAGGAACTCATGTCTCAGGCGTTTAGCGGTTCCGGAATCTCCGGCCTCGGCGGACTTCTATAGGGTGGTCACATGCTTAAGTACGTAACATTTCCCGGACAAGACGAGGCAGGTTCTCCCTTAGTAGAGGCCATAGTGCCAACTGCAGAGGGCAGCCTTGTAAAGACAGCTTCTAGCGATCTCCACCCAACCGTTAGGGAGTACATAGGAAACATAGAGCCTAAAGAGGGAAAACTATATGTACTGGTTAATGCTTTGGGGTCCGGAGAATATTACGGCAGTAATATTAATGGAGACTATTTTGAAGAAGCAGAGCTTAGCAAAACAGCTGAGCACAGCGGGCACCGCACGTTCCTGAACGCAGGTGTGTATCGTCACCACAAGAATAAAGACCCAGAGAAGTCTATGGGTCAAATAAAGGTGGCGGAGTACAACCCCTCTATGCGTAGAGTCGAGCTTATTATCGAGCTTGACCGGGAAAAGACGGCCGCTATGGGTCATGGCGACCTGCTAACATCTCTAGACGCTGGGGAGAATCCCTCGGTTAGTATGGGCTGTAAGGTTAAGCACGACGTGTGCTCTATCTGTGGAAACAAGTCGCGCACGCGCGCGGACTACTGTAAGCACGCCAGTGCTATGATGGGCCGAGTCCTGGACGATGGAAGAAAGGTTTACGTCACTAACCCCAACCCACGCTTCTTCGATCTCAGCTTTGTGGCAATAGGTGCTGACAGAACCAGTTACGCTATGAACAAGCTGGCCTCAGCGAACGGGGAGTTGTCGGTAGACGCTGCGAAAACGGCGGGGCTTACTGATCCCTCTCTTAGATCTCTAACGAAGAAGGCCTGGAAGCAGAAGGTCTCTGATATACTGAAGCGCATTCCCGGTACGGCCGAGAGTGTGGACAGTGTGGCTCGAAGAGAACCCTCTTTAGGGCCAAGAACAATACGCATTATGGCGTCTAGGCCCATGTCTTCTGGACTCACTACGGCCTCTTCCCTAGGTATTGTGTTAAAGCCTCAAGAGTTCCAGAAGATCATACTTATCAAGTTAGGCCACGAAAAGTTGGCCGCTGAACTGGAGGCGGCAGGCAAGGTCTTTGCTCCCGTTTCGGAGGTCGACAAAAGTATTTCTTTTGGAGATCCTGCACACTATGATAAGGATATACGTAATGAGCTACTTCCTGTCCTAGAGGATAGGAGTGCTTTTGAACCCTTTGTTTCACAAAGATTTATTACTAAAATGGGTTCCGCTAGTGATAGTAACGATATACACTATGTCAGTAACGAGTTGTTAGACTCGATATCTGCTGGTTATAATGGATATCGGGTTAACGTGATGGAGAAAATATCTGAGATATCAGAGAAAATTTCCGTGAAAGATACTGATATTATGAACTACCTTGGTGAAAGTCGGCTGGAGGATCAATTTGTCCTAGGCCATAAGACTGCGGGCATCCCACCAGCTGCCCTCGGTGTTGTGGGTTTTGGGTCATTGGCCTACCTCTACGGCGCGTATGTTAAAGAAAAACGACGTGTCGGTATGCCCCTGAGCACTGTAGACAAGTTCGTAGAGGCGCATCCAAACTTTTCCGCAGCTATGGCGTTTGGTTTAGCTAGGCTAGGCACAACACTCCACAAAAGCGGTAAGCTGGAAGGCGGCACAACTTCGCTACTGGCGAAAATAACTTGAAGGTAAGTACTGAGATGAATTATCCCCAATTTTTCGAAGACGGAACACCGGGTAACACTATTTCTTATTTTCTTTTTTAGGAGAAAGACCGATGAATGAACTTTTAGCACAAGCATATGGAACTGCTCAGGAGACTGACACTTCCATTGAAAAGACCGCTGAGGCTGCGCTCCTCGATGAACTAGAAAAGGTTGCCTCGCAGGAGGGAATTGATCTCAGTGAACTTAGCGACGACGATATCGTTGATATCTTGTCCGAGGTTCTTGAGGAGGGTTCGGAGAAGACCGCAGCAGCAGGCTCGGATAACACTGAGGTAGTTACCTCTAACGATGATGACGCTCAGCAGAAGCTTGCAGAGGCAGACTTCTTGGGACGCACGATGGCTCATGCGTTCTACAACGAGCTAAACGAGATCAGCGAGCATGTCACTAAGACTGCTTCTGACACGACCGAGGAAGACACCACTACCACTACCACTGGTAGTGTAGAGGATCTTGCTATGGCGCGTGCAGAGGAGATTCTTACTGCTGCCGCTGAGGCGTTAGAGACTAACACGACGAAGACTAGTAGTGTTCAGCAGGTTCTTGCTGAGAAGCTAGCTAACAAGGCTGAGAACGTGGACGAGGATACCATCACCGCCCGTGCTCTTGAGATCTTGGACGCTAACGACTACGACGTCGAGGCTATTGCCGAGCTGTTAGGTTAGTGATTAGACCGGGGAGGGGTTCCACCCTCCCCGGTCATTATCGTATAACTACTAAAGGGGCACACACAGTATGACAGGAATACTAACGATGGTATCCTATATTTGCCCCTCAATGTATTTGCTTAGAATGTCGGAGTAAATTCAATATGTCGAACTTGGATAAATTATTAAAAAGGCTCGCAGGATCTGACGAAGGCCTGCAAGAGGCAACCGAGACTCCGCAGCCTGAGCAAGTAGATCCCGTATATGTTGAGAAGCTCGCCTCTGCGGTAGAGTTTCTCATTTCCAGTGGCACGCTCACTAAGGAAGCCGATCTAGGAAAGGTCAAAGCTCTTATGGCCCAGGGTATGGGTGCAGAGGAAGCTGTACGAAAAGCCTACCCAGACTGGTCAGATGAGCAGGTGGCCGCTATGGTCGAGAAGCTCGGCTCCGAGAAGCCCGGTAAGGCTGAGGCTCCAAAAGAGGAGAACCCCGAAGCAGAGAAAGCCGCTTCCGTAGCTGGTGATCGCCTTCGTGCCCTTCTGGCTTCGCGTAGAGACCAAACCAAAACTGCCAGTGTTGCTGAGGAGACTACCTTTGACTTCTCAAGCAAGGTACGGTCAGCTCTAAAAGAGAAGATCGCCGTACAGGCAGGATCAAAGGCTCAAGGAGATTTCGAGTTTATAAACTCTGTCCTTAAGAAACTACAAACATTAGCTGCGGCTACTACGGAGACCGTAGAGACGCAGAAAGAGTCACCCACCACAGAGACTACGGAGGAGACTGTTACAGCCTCCAAAGAAGCCTCTGCGGTTGATGAAGTGGAAGTCGAAGCAGAGGAAGCTACTGAAGCTACCAAGGAAGCCGAGGCATCCACAAACCTAAAGCTGAATTTAGCAGATATGCTGAAGGAAGCGACCAGTGAAAAGGCCGCTAGCGAGAGTACTCCAGAAGGGGGTGCGGAGACCGCGATGGAGCAACAAAGTAACAGCTTAACTGATATGTTGAGGAATTCGATTCTTCGGAAAGCCCGTACCCAGGTGGAGGTATAAAATGAGCGATTTTACTAAAGAGTCGGCCAGCGAGGTGCTAGCTCAGGTCCCTAGGGTTCTTAGGAACCTTCTTGAGGAGAACACTAAGCTTGCCAGTAAGTTGGCCGAGTTTGAGAAACGCGCTCAGGCTGAAGATATTGTGACAGAGATGGAGCGGCGAGGTCTTAGTGACCCCTCAGTTCCTCATAACGAGAAGGTAGAAGCCATTCTTCATTCCGATAAGGACTTTAATGTCATTAAGGAAGCGATGAATCTAGCTACGCCAAACTTTTCGTTTGCCACAGTATCCGAAACCGATCTTGAGGATTCTGATACAGCATTAGAAAGCTTTATCTTAGGCGCTGGATAATTTTAACTTTTATTGAACTAACTTTTAGCAAAAACAAAAGGAGCTAAAAATGGCTAGTACAGCTGCTGATAAGACCCAGGCACATGTCAAGGGCAAGTCTGTTGAGCCCATGAGTTCGGTACTTAAGGTTGAAACCCGTGATGTTGACGTTAGCGCGAAAACGCAAGCCCCGCTTGATGGCGAGTGGTTGATCTGCGATAACGGTATTGGCGGAGACGCTTCTACCGCGATCGACGACACGCTCGGTGGCAACGGCGTTTGTGCAAAGATGGTGTGGTCCCACAAGGATCGCTCCGATTTGCAATCAACGGGTCGCAAGCGAGTACCTGTTCTCTGGATGCAGGCATTACATTGTAAATTACATCTTTATAACTTCAAGGCAAACGACGTCCCAGCAGCAGGCGACTTGCTGATGCTGGACACCAACAAAGAAGCTCTCACCGCTAGCGGTGTTGGCGGTGGTGCTCCCGGCTCGGCTCTTCTCGCAACGGTAGTGAAAGCTGCCAACGCAGTGACTGGTTGGTGCGTGGGTACTGTTATCAACGCGGGCTCTGCCCCTGTTGAGGGTGGCGGTGCTTCGGGACCTTCACAGCCTATTGAAGTTATGATCTTCGAATCACCCAAGTGGCTTAGCGCCAACGACGTAGCATAAGGGAGGGCTGAAAAATGAGTGTACCAAGCGAAGTTTTAAACGAGCTTTTTTCGGCCAAGTTGGATACTGAAGTCGGTAAGGAAAAGATTGCAGCCTTGGCCTCGGATTACATCCGAGACCGTCTGCGTGAGGAGTCCTTCACCCGGCAGATTATTCCTCCTAAGACCGTAACCCGTGCAGACCTCCAGGTCTCTGTTAAGCACGACACGTTAGTGAAGATTGTTGAAGTTGAACCACAGAGCAAAGCCATGACAATGAGCTTCCGTGGTCAGCCCAACGCTGTTTACTACAGTGCGCCTCGTTTCGAGGTTCCGTTCCACACTGTTGGTTCGGAGCGTTACGAGAAGACGGAGCAGGAGCTGATGGCCTACACGATGCCTATTACGGAGATCATCCGTCGTAACGTCGTGAAGGATATTCAGGAGGTCGAGGACCACACGTTCTTGCAACATGTTGAGTCCGCTTGCCAATCCCTGCAGAAGCAGGCTTGTAATGATGCTGGGCTCACGCAGGCATTCGGAGATGACTTCTCCGATACTACGTGCTTCTCTGCATTCAACGTCAAGCACGCTGCAAGCAAGGTGCCTGAGGTAGGTAAGTGCAAGGCTAATGATGTTCTCTTCCAGTCCGACTCGACGCTTAATGCAGCGGGCGGTGTGACTGAGGATATCCTTGTTCCTGTTCAGAAGGATGACCTGATTAAGTTGTTCTCCTTGTTCCCTGGCAATGGTGCTAGCGCATCGCGACTTCGTTGCGACCGCTTCCTCATCACTGACACGGACTGGGAAGACATCAACTCCTGGACTACTTCTGAGATGGGCGACAAGATTGCCGGTGAGACTACTGTTGATGGGTTCAAGTACCAGACCGTTATCGGTCGTCGGTACATCCGAACCTTGAAGACGGATATTCTCCGCCCCGGTAATATCTACGCCTTCGCGTCTCCTGAGTTCTTCGGTGGCATGATGATCCTTAACAAGACCAAGTTCTACGCTGACAAAGAGCGAAATCGTATTTCGTTTGAGGCGTGGGAAGACATCGGCATGTACATTGGTAACGTTGCCGGTTGTCGTAAGCTTGAGCTTTACGCAGGTTCTTCGGATGCTAAGACTGGTACCGCTAACGCGGCTATCACGGGTGACTTTGCTCCTGTGGCAGAGTCCTCACTTGGCAAGATGAACAACCTTGTGGATGAGGATCAGACGTTCCCGAATGTCAACAGCTTCTAGTAAGTTGGAGACCCTCAACTAAGGTTTGACTACAGGGGGTGGGGGTTGTCCCCCACCCCCTTTTTTCTAGGAGAGAGGTTAGTGTTAGTAGACTTTTCCCACGAACCTGTATTAAATGATAATAAGACGGGCCGATAGCCGGCTTAACTACTAACAAGGAAACGAACTCATGGCACTAAGACTGAAAAACACTGCCGGAACACGAAGAGATCCTGCACGTAGACGACGAAACAGACTCACAACTAGACCGGTAGTGCTCGGGCGTAGAGTTATTCCGCCAGGGAAGTCCGCCAGCATCACCATCGAAACCTATATAGCGCTACAGGCTCAGATCGAACCCCTCATTAAGCAGGGTGTTCTCGTAATAGAGGCCTCTGACGCGAAAGCTCTGAAAGAGTTCAAAGCAGCGCTTAACAAAGTATCCAAGGAAGCTAAGAAGGGCCTTGTAGCAGCAGAAAAGGAGCAGAAGGCTCTGGCTAAAGCCGCAGAAGAGGCTGCTCAAGCAAGACTTGCTGCCCAGGAAGCTGAGGCGAAAGCTGCAGAAGAGGCTAAGGCCGCCGCTGAGGCCAAGGCTGCAGAAGAAGCTGCTCAGGCAGAGGCGAAAGCTGCAGAAGAGGCTAAAGCCGCTCCCCCCGAGGAAGTGCCGGAGCCCAAAAAGGCTGCCCCTCAGAAGCCAGCGGCTAAGAAAGCTGCAGCTAAGAAGGAAGCTCCCGCTAAGCCTGCTCGAAAGAGTAGACGTAAAAAGAACACTGGCGGTGAGTAATGCTTATACGCAACATAACCGATAAGACCCGCCACCCAAAGTCGCTCAGCTTGACCTCTGAGATTCGGCTTGCACCTGGTGAAGCTGTAGACAGCGAAAAGCTTACAAAGCACCCTGGGTGGATCAGTATCGAGCCGCTAATTGGTATGGGGCTCTTGGCCTACGAAGAAGCTCCACCCAAGCCTGCTCCTAAGAAAGCGGCTCCTAAGAAAGCGGCTCCTAAGAAAACTATCGAGGTAAAGGAGGAAGCTCCGGCACCGAAGGAAGAGTCAACACCTAAGCGCCCACCGAGGCGACGAAAAAAGTCGTGAGTGAAAAGTGTCAAACGATCCTACAAAGCCATCTAAAGACGAGCCGGGGCTAGAGCCTTCCACAAAGAAGGAGATACCCCAGAAAGTAGTTTCTCTAATAGCAACTGTTCGCGCTAGGATGAGAGACTTTCCGGAGCTTAACCGGTTAATCGAAGGACACGAGACTTCGGATAGGGAAATTGCTTTGGCGATGGCAGAGGCGATAGACGACTTTAACACGACACCCCCACTCATCGAGTCTTACGGGATAGAGAACTTTCCCTCTGTAAGCTTGCTAATCCGGGGTACCATTATAAACGTCATTGAGTCTGTGGGGCTTCTACAGACACGTAATCAGATGACATACTCAGACGGGCAAGGTGTTCAGGTCAGTGTTTCTGATAAGACACCGATGCTCATGAACTGGTTGAACTTATTTGTCAGCCAGTATGAACAGAAGAAACTTCGCTTAAAGAAAGCGTTAAACCTAAAGGGTGCTCTTAACGGAAGTGGCCTTTCCTCAGAGTATAAGTTCTTAGACGGCTACTGGGATATATTTTAGGAGAATAAGACATGCCAGACAAGATCAAGCGGCAGGGACTTTCCCGAAGAGGCAACAGAGAGACTTTCACGGCGACTGTCGTGGGGGACGCCGGCGGCACCGCTGCTATTGACATACCCATAACCAACTCGGGGAGCCACGCGTACACCGCAGGTGGAGACGCCGATGGTGGGGCTGATCTATCTAAGTTCTACTCCCATTTAGTTATACAGACGACGGGTAACCTGAACTGGACAGTCCAGATTAACGCTCTGTCCTCCAGCAACGCGGACACCAACTGGTTGGACGCCCCTTCTGGTTTATTTAACGCTAATGACTCGCAAGCGGGAACTATCTCCAATGCGGGAATTCTTTTCATGAAGCTACCCTCGCCCGGCGTAGCTGTCAGATTGAAAACTAGTGCTACGGGCAATGGTACCAATGCACGGGTAACTGTGCTATTAACTAATTCGTCGGAGAGGTCCGACAAGTACAGGAGCTAAGAGGAGCTATTCATGCTAACAAATAATCGGAAACAAAATATTCTCGTCAAGCTGGCAAGTAAGGCTGAAGCAGCTAAGCAGACCGCTAGTGGTGTCTGGAGCGCGCTAAAAGGAGCTGTAAGTGGTGCCGGTGCATCTGCGTCTAAGGCTAGCCAGAAGTACATGGACATAGTCAAGGGTAAGGGCACTGCAGCTAGTAAGCAGCTCTTGCAGCAGGCTCAAGGCATGAAAAGCGTTGACCCTAAGGCACTGGCCCAGATCCAAGGATATCGTAGAGCAGAGCTAGCTAAGCGTACGGCTGCTATTGGTGCACCGGCTGCGTTGGTTGCTGGCGGCGTCTACGGTATGGGTAAGGGTAGCGGAAAGCGGAAAGCCCGCAAGAAGCTTGGCCTCACTAAGTCCGAGTACAAGTCCCTGACTAAGTCTCTAAAAAAGGCTGACGCGTAAGGGATCTTGATGCTGGAAGTGGTTAATATACGAGTCCGTAGTTTTGATTTAGACTACTTAGACTTGTTTTGGGAGGTAGCACCGACTCACGAAGACGTGGCAGACTACACATTCGTAGTAGAGAAGTCCTTGTCTGAGTTTGGTCCGTTCTACGACCTAACCGACCCTTTCGCAAATAGGTTCCAGCTTAGGGATAACACGGTCCGAGGCCAACACAGCTTTTACCTCAACACCTACTACCGTATTCGGGTAAATCATGTACCTTCTGGTACACAGACGGTTTTCCCAAAGGAAGGTAATGGTGTTTGCTTATCTGTTAAGCCTGATCTAGTAGCACTAGAGATGGCCAGAATAAACAGGCTAAAGCTCAAAGAGTTTAGCGGCCGTAAGGTTTGGGTTTTCCCTAAGAAGAAGTTTGGTCAGAGATGCTCCTGTTATGATGTCGTGACCCAGCGTAAGACTCGATCCTCCTGCCCCACCTGCTTTGATACGGGTTGGGCAGGGGGATACGATGCTCCTATGGAAATATACGCGCAGGTCTTTACTCCACAGGAGTCGACCATTAAGACAGACTTTGCTGAAGTAGAGAACGAAAACACTATGGGTGTTTTCCCCAACTACCCTGAGCTTTTCGAAGGCTGGGTTGTCGTTGAGGCGGAAAACATCAGGTGGCGTGTGGGGTCTACGCTCAACAAGGTCAAGAAGTCACGTGCCCTGGTTAGACAGGAAGTGCCACTGCACAGAATCCCCAAAGGGGACATTGAGTACGCACTACCTATAAATATCTCAGACGTGTCCGTTCTTAAAGCAAATCCGGACAGGAATATGACTAACCCACAGAATCTAGAAGCCGCCGATGTTATAGATACTGCGCTCAACCTGTTTAGGAAATAACATGACTCCTGAAAGAAAAACCCGCATAGTTAAACTGGCACAAGAACGGAAAAAGAGTAATCTGGGTAAAGTGCTTGGTGTCACAGCGGGTGCCGCAGGTGCTGGAGCGGCCGCTGGTTGGGGATTGTCTAAACTGCCCCCCGCAGTGAAGAAGCTGTCCCCAGCCGCGCAGAAACGCTTTGCGTTAGCGGCTAAGGTTGGCCTTCCCATAGCCGCCGGTAGTATTGGGCTGGCTTTAGCTCTTAGAGATGAGAAGAGAAAGCAATTATTAGGGCAGTAATATGGATATACCGGCCATAAAGAAATCCAGTGGAACGCAGTTCAGTATGCCAGACGACCGGCTTTACTTAGCTACGCGAGCTTGGATTATATGGCTTCAGGGTCTTTTTTCTACCCGAGCCCCGGGGTATCATAGATGGAGTAGCAACGCCGAGGAAAGTGAGCTTGTTATTACAAACGCCCTTCCATCTGCGACAGAACATGGGAATAATAGGCCCATAATAGCAGTAAGTAGAGGCTCCGCACAGTTCGCAGGAACCTCTAGAGACAGCACAATTAAACGTAATTATAGCGGGGACAAACAAACACTATCTGACACAATCGCAACTTCTATTATATTTAGTTGTATTGCGAAAGAAGGTGTAGAAGCACAGGAACTAGCGTATACAATATTCCGCATGGTCCCTGTGTTTAAATCGAGCATTATGAAATTAGGTAGAATTCACGCGATTGGTCATAATTTAGCTGTCTCCCCGGAGACTAAGCATGGTCAGTTGGTATCTGGTTCTAGCTCACCGGAATGGAGGATGGTCAACGTATCGGCTCCGTTCTATATTCAGGATGTTATATCATTGGAGAAAGACTTCCACAATATCATGCAGGCTGTTAATCTACATATGGGCCTAGCTTAGTAAAACGGAGTATATGACTTATGGCAACACTTACTCGACCAGGCGTAGAGGTAATTCAGGAAATCACTCCTGCTGCTCCTACCATTCTGACCCCTTCCCTAAATCCCTGCTTAATAGGGCCGTGCTTTGCTATCGCAAGCCCCCTTACGGCGACTGGCGAGTTAGACACCGCTACCGAGGTAAGTATACCTGCGATAGTAAATAGTCTTGCCGCACTGGGAGAGGAAGTAGCGGCGGCATCACAGGTACTAGCTATCAGTGTTGACGTTAACTCGATGGTAATTATGGAGCTTCCGGCGGTTGCTTCTGGTTCCAATATCGAGCTAGCTGCGATTCCCGAGTCTATCATGGCGAAGGTTCCAGGGCTCAGTGTCTCTCTTAATGACACCGGTAACGGTCTCATTTTTAAGACTAAGACCACGGGTGCAAACTCCAAGATTAAGTTCCACACTAAGGCTGACTTAGTGGCTGAGGGCCTCCTTGATGCTAGCAAGACGATGGCCTACCAAGCGCTAGGACTTGAGGTTGTATCCGGGGCAACGGTAGTTTCTACTGCTATTGACATTGACCACTTTGGTCAGGGTCCCTACACGAACATGACCTACGCGAGCCCTTACGCGATGTTGCCTACGCTGGCTCACCACCCTGCAGGCGATCAGCTTGTATTTGAGGGTGATAACTGCGATCTCTACCGCTTCTTCATGGGTAAGCTTAGCGTACTCTCGAAAGACAGCGCTATCAACCACACCTCGATGCGTCCTGGTGGTACCAGCTTCGCTGGCCAGGCTCTGATGTTCGGTGCTCCGCATACCTTCTACCTAGCCCCACTGATGGCTAAGAAGGGTGTTGGTTCGACCACGAACAGAGTAATGGACATCGGTAAAAACGCTTCCGTGGTTATCCCAATGCCGCACGGTATCGGAAACCAGGCGACAGCTACTGGTCACTGGCCAGATGCTTCCTTAAAGAACAGCATCACTGCAGAAGCTTTGGGTACGCAAGCGTACGCTTTGGACCAATCGGCAGCAGTTGGCGTTCACGCTGGTGAGGCCGGTAACGATCTGACTATCGCGTTTGCAAACTCGACGACCGGGACTGGAGATACGGTTACCGGAATCGCCTTTAACAACGGCACTAAGACGCTTACGATTGACCTCGAAGAGGGTTGTAAGTATTCAACTCTTAAGGCGGCGATTGATGCTTCTACCGCTATTTCGGATAACTTCGGAGTGTTCACACTCCAGTTTGACGACGGTGACGCCCTGTGTAATGGAGACGCCGGTGTAGGCGAACCTGGAGAAGCTTCCAACGGTATTATGGCTGGGAAGTCGTTCCCCTTAGGTGGCGGGCACAATCCAAAAGACTTCACTTCTGACGAAGCGGCACACAACTTCGCGCGCATTATCGGTTCCACGGTAATAGACGATGCGCTCTGTGCCGACCTTGCTGGTAAGAAGATCAGCCTAGCTGTAAACGGAGAGCCCTCCGTTGATATCGTCATTCCTTCTACGCAGGCAGGCTTGCTTGCTGCGATTAACGATGACCCCTCCTTAAAAGGTAAGGTAACTGCTTCTGCCGGATCGGTTGGTTCGGAGTACAGCGGTTCTGCCCACACCGTGTTGGTGCTAAAGGCTGAGCCTGTTGCAGGAACTACCGAGGGACACGATTGTACCTTAGAGCTAGGTGGTGACGCCGAAGCTATCGAGGGACTCTTCACAGGCTACATCAGCAAAACGGAAACTGTGACTGCTGGTTCAGCCGGCTCGGCTATAGACGTAGACCTGGCCCAGGGAGGCGGTGCTAACGAGTACAACAAGCACGCAGATACCGATCTGCAGCAAGCTATCGTTCCCGGAAGCATTAGCCTAAAGGTTGGAGACGTCGGCTTAGCGGCACACGCCGTAAGTAACAGCGGTGGGGCTACGGCCATTAACCTACCTGCTAACACGTACCACATTACGTTGTCTCATGATGGGTTTATCCCTGACTCTGGAGGTGCGGCGCAGTCTGGTGTTGCCGGAGACGAGTTCACGATTGACTGGACAATGCCTAATGTTCCCACACCGTCAGCGACTGACGTGGCGGCTCTTATCCAAACGGCACTTAACGGCGTCTCTGCTCACGCTAATCAGGCTAACCTGGGTAACGGGCTTGCTGGACTTGCCAATGCTGGTGCAGCACTTAAGTGTGTTGCTCTAGAGCTAAACGATAGCTCTAGTGACAAGCATGTAGTTTTTGTAGACGCGACCAATCAGCTTGCTGGCGGTACGCAGACACAGAAGTTCAGAATTATTTCCTTCGCTAATGCATCTAACCTGCCCGGTGGTGTTGTGGAAGCACAGCACACAGAGTTCACTAATGCTTTCGCAGGTAACACGGACCAAAATAGTGTTCTAGACGTCGACCTTAAGTCCGCGCTTGGCACTATCACGTTCTCCGATAATCCGGACAACGCCGGGTTACCCATGACGGCTACTCCGAGTGTGTCCTACCCAGCACCCGCTGGTTGGTCCATTCTGTCTGGGACGGTTGCCGATATCTCTACCGTGCAGTACGCCACTGGCGCTATCAGAATCCGCGTGGCTGACGATCTTGCACATCCCGCTTCCTCCTACACTCGACAGCTTACCTATTCAAGAGGTGCTGCTAGTGCCATTTCCTTGGAGACCAACCCGAATGACCTAGACTACACCTCGTTTATTTGGACGGGTGCTAGTAGTAAGGTTGCTTCTGGGGACAGACTCTGGGATTCGGGATCTGTTGTAGCTTCAGTGGTTAAGATTGAGGACCTTACAGTTTCCGGGGGACCGGGTGGATCCTGGGGAGACGGAGCTGTTCTGGTGCTTTCCGCAGAGGCGGTGGATAACGGCTCTGAGCTAAGCAACTGGTACATTACGGCAGAAAACCTGCCGTCTTCTGGAGGTCGTGCACAGCCAGAGATCGTCTGGAACGACGTGTCTCAAGAAGTGACTATCAAGCACGCGCTTAACCGAGGTACTAACGGTATGCCGGTCACAGGCGCTGCTAGAATCTTCACAGAGTTCAAGGCATTACGACTTGATGTGTCTGATGCAGCTACCACTCCCGGACTATTAGTCTTTAATAGTGCTACCGAGGTAGAGAGCCAGATTGGGCCTATCTCAACAGCAAACCCGCTCGCATTCGGACTGTACCTAGGCTTCCTGAATTCGCCTACGTCTAGCCTGAGCGCCTTGGGTATCTCGCAGACTACGGCAAACGCACCTGACGGTACTGTGAAGTCGTACCTCAACGCACTTACTTACCTTAAGCAGCATGAGGTTTATGCTCTGGCTCCGCTCACGCATGATACGGGCGTACATCAGCTAATTAACGGTCACGTTACGGCGCTGTCGGCTCCTGATCAGAAGAAGGAGCGTATTGGGCTTGTCTGTCCTAAGCTGCCGAAAGAGAAGCCCCCGAAGTTAGTTCACTCTGCAACCGGTGTTACTGTTGAGAAGCAGTCTACGGGTATCTGGCAGTTTGACTTCGGTGCTACAACCAACTTGGTATCCGTGCTTAACGGCAAAACGGACGCCAATGGGAACACGATTAGTGCGGGAGTAGGTTCTGTATTCACTGCCAAGCAGGGAGTTTACCTAACTCGTGAGGGTGACCCATTCAGGTACCTCATCGATAAGCTTGTCAGTGCGAGCGTCGTTCAGGTCCGTACCAACTTCGCCTTTGATGATGGTATGGGACCAGGAACCGCTGGTAATGACGACGCCTACTACCTCAATGATCCTGTTAGTGGGGAAGATGAGTTCCTCGCAGAGTTCCCCGCAAGCGGTGAGACCTGCGTGGTCAGCATTCGTAACGTAGCGATTGATACTGCAACGACTGCTGGTAAGCTTGTTCAGTGTGAGACTATGGCTGAGATCGCTGGTGGCCCCTCGGGTTACCAGAACCGCCGCCTAGTGTTCATGCAGCCACAGACGGTTGCCACTACTTATGGTGGTCTTGAGATCTTGGTCCCTGGGTACTACCTATGCGGTGCAGTCGCAGCTATGATTGGGCAGTTCAACCCGTCACAGCCGTTTACTAACCTGCCTATGGTTGGCTTCACCCGACCTATCGGCTCAAGTGACCGGTTCAACGAGGACCAAATGGCTACAGCAGCTGCTGGCGGTGTGTACTGGGTTATCCAGGATGCTACCGGAGCCCCTCTGGTTTCTCGCCACCAGCTCACCACCGACCTTACTAGTGTTAAGACCCGAGAACTCTCGGTAACCAAGGCACTAGACTATGTTGCTAAGCAGCTTCGAATCGCAGTTCGAAGATTCATTGGCCGCAACAACATTACGCAAGGTCTGTTGAGCCAGATCGCTCTAACTATTACCGGTAACCTCAAGTCACTTATCGGAAGTGCAGTTGCAGACGCAGACCTCAAAACTCTGTATGTCGCTGACGATGCTCCCGACGAGATTGCCGTTGAGGTCGAAGTAACTCCGTTCTACCCAGCTAACAAGATTACTATTAGAATCATTGTCTGATATTTAGGAGTAATAAAATGCCTAAGAATTTTAAGTTATCGTCTACAAGCTTCAAGGGGAGTGCACCTCCCTCCGGTAAGCAGAACCGTACGGGCACGCTTGGTAGAGTCATTACTGACATCTACCGCGACGTGGACGCTGGGTTTAAGACAATGGAGGACACTATTGCTGCAGGCGATAGTGGTACCACCGGGTTCGTTAACCGGGTCTATAGTGGCAAGGTTACTATTACCAATCCTGCTACAGAGTCTGCTGAGATCGACGTGCCCAATGCGCCGAACTCCGCAGTTGTTATCGTGCATAACAATAACAACGCTCCAGATGCAGCGGCAGTTAGGTTTACCGGTGCCATCTCGGCCAATAAGTTGACGATTACCACCCGAAATGCTGCTGGAGTTGCAACAGCTCCGGGGGCCACTGCCGGTGATGAGCTTGAGCTTCACTGGTGGGTAGATGGTCGCTAGGAGTAGACTACTATGGGACTTAAACTAGCATCAAACAGCTTTAAAGACCGCCGCTCTGTTGGTACCAAAAAGCATGCTACTAAGCTCACAGGAGCGCAGTACCGGCTAGGTAAAACAGGGAACGCATTAGACCAGGCATATAGTGATGTAGATGCTGGGTTTAAGGCTATAGAGGCAGAGGAAGCAGACTGCACTACAGCCAACGCTAATAAAGTTGTTGCTGGGTCTGCTACCATTGAGTCTGGGAATACGTCAGTCACGCTCGCAGGCGGCACTGGTGTGGGGCAGAGTGGTATAGGCGCGGGACAGAATTCAGCCAAGCCCCGTCTATGTTTTAGAACAGATGATGGGGCTGCAGAGGCGCAAGATACCCGGTACACAATGCTTGTACAGGGTAACGGGGAAGTCACTATCACCTCTAGGGATGCGGCAGGCAACGCGGTAGACCCTGGTCTTGACGTAACAATAAGCTACTTATTCGACCAACGATAATTAGGAGAGCTACAAATGGCTAAATCTAGAAGTTTTGGAACTGAGAAGACTCGTGGCTCTGCGGGTGACCGGAAAGGTCCAGCAGGTGAGATGATACTCGACGCCTATGAGGACGTTGAGAGAGGCTTTAAAGCACTTGAGGCCGAGCTTGACGCCGTCTCTCTTTCCAACATGCCTGCTGCAGCAAGTGGAGATGTAGACCTCGGACAGCAGGATGTTATTGGGGCGAAGACTATAACAAGTCACGCTTCGAGCCATCTGACGCTGAACACTCAACAGCAGCTGAAGATCCAGAGGGGTGGCGTAGATAAGATCCACATCAACGCAACTGGCTTAGGTTTTTACGGTACCTCGCCCGCCGCTCAGCCGAGTGATCTTTCGGGGACAAACTTTACCGCCCCGCCGAGTGGCACACCTAGTGCTACAAACACGCTAGCCGATATGTCTGCACAATCCGACGTAGACAATAACTTTGCAACGCTCGCCAGAGCGATCAATGAGATAAGAGACGCACTCAGAGCTTTGGGCCTGATGCAATAAGTTTTTACGAGTGCACTGCACTCTGTGTTAAAATAAGAACAAGGTACATCCCTTAAGGAGAAAAAACGATGCCCGGACATACTGATTGGCAACCATATAGAACACACGTACAGGGCGGCCTCCGAGAGGGTAACTTCCTCAATGGGCAGTTCGTACTTCTTTGCGCTGGACCTCCTCACTTAGCAGACATCGGTGCTGCTGCGGCTGCTGATCTAGCTACTGGATCTGACGTTGCTTATCCGATTGGTCTGACTCAAAATATCGCAATTACACAGAACAAAGCCGTGTCGCGTATTTTCGAGGTAGGCTCCGAGCGTAGTTACTTCATTACCGGTAGAACCGTTGGTCAGATGAGTCTGTCCCGCGTTGTATACCACGGACCTAGCCTACTCAGGTGCATGTACGCGTACTACGGTACGGGTAAAGGTCCGGGATCTTACGGTATTGACCAGCTATACGATAGTGCAGGAAGAAACAATCCCCTGAACCACCCATTCATTGCTGGCGACAGTGGAGCTTCTGCTATCGACCTTGCGGAGTCTTCCGTAAAACTTAAAGCAGGACTACATGGTGTTCGAGTACCTCCCGGCTTCGATAACCTTTTCCTCAACCTGGCTTCTGATCTCTTCTCGCAGCCTATTGGCCTGCTCTTGATTTTCAAGGACAACGAAGAGAACGACGTAGCTTCGGTTTACTTAGAGCAGTGCTACGTGCCAACTCACTCTTTGGCGTTAGACTCGCAGGGTCTTATCATCCAGGAGTCTGTCGGTATCCAGTACGAGCGGATTGTTCCGATCAAGAACGCTGCTGTACGAGTGGTTGATACCATCGCACCAGATCCACAGGGCGCGCTCGCATTCTAAGAGGGACTAGATGTTACTTACTCGTAAGCAAGCTCTTCTCGAAAAGTTGTCTGCTGAACGATTTGCTGGGTATAAGTCTGGGCTCAGTCGCGATCAGATACGAAAGCGTATAGAGGAGATCAAAGGCATTAAGTGGACCACTAAAGGGTATGGTAAAAGGAAGCGTAAAACTGAGCAACTGTACTCGGATAT
>MDSZ01189051.1_pt1 | contig 32847 bp, 34 predicted proteins | sample 811201 | NCBI WGS metagenome assembly MDSZ01 (sample SAMN05326647, study PRJNA326480) | marine metagenome | isolation source: seawater | place: Indian Ocean: North | collected 2010 | reverse complement strand
TCGAGCTTTAGCTATCACTTCTTCAGCTTCTTTCTGGATTTGCTCCATCCGTTCCTGAGCTTCATCGGCATCTTCCAGAGATTTCCGGATTCTCTGTTCTCGCCGTTCTAACGCTTCGGTCAGCGGCTTCCATACAAACTTGGCAAGAACTGCCAAGAGTACCAAAAACGTGATGATTGTCCAGATAAAGAGACCCGGCTCGATTCGTACGAGTGGATTATCCATTATTTACCTCTTTTGATTCTTAACTATTCTTATTTCATTAATACGATTAGCAGACAGAACACTTCGCCCAGGATAGCCACTCCCTCCAAAAGGAAAAGGGGTAGATTTACCGCAGCAGTGATCTGTGCAGCTGCTTCAGGCTGGCGTGCAATTGATTCTGCGGCAGATGCAGTAAATCGGCCAATGCCTAACCCTGCACCGATAACTACCATGCCCAGCCCGATGGCTGCCCCGAAATAATGAATCGTGGAGCCACCTCCTTCAACTGCTAATACAGGGGTAGACATTCCTAAAGTTAAAAACAGTACCAATGCCATAATTGATGACCGTCTCATGGATATTTCCTCCTTACTTACTGTTATTATCATGTTGATTGTTTCCTGTTTCTCAATGGTGTGGGTGGATTGCCATACCAATAAAAATGGATGTTAAAAGGGCAAACACATAGGCTTGTATAAGGGACACTATAATTTCAAGTCCGAAAATAGCAGTGCTTAAAGGAACGGATACAAAAGCACCTACTGCCATACCTGCTGCTGAACTGAACATGTCTCCAAAAATAAAAATAAAAGACATAATGGAAAGTATTGCGATGTGCCCGCCAGTCATATTTGCAGCGAGCCGCATGGTTAAAGCAAAAGGTTTGACGATCATGGCAATTATTTCAATTGGTATCAGTAGGAAATAAACCGGTAGTGGTTGACCTTTTGGGGCAAGATTTTTCCAATGGCCTATAAAACCGTTTTGTATTGAACCTCCTACAATAATACTAAAGAATGTGACCGTTGCAAGTCCAGCAGTCACGTTAAAATTCCCTGTTGAAGTAGATCCTCCCGGGATAAGATCAAAAACAGGTACAAGCCCGAGAAGGTTGGCAATAAGAATGAAAAAGAAGAAAGTAAAAATTAAAGGGCTCCAGATTCCACTATTTTCTTTCCCTATATTGGGAAAAACTATTTGATTGCGAATAAACTCAACAACAAATTCGAATGCATTGGATAATCCTGAAGGGACCGGTAATTTTTCAGTTCGGTATCGTTTCGAGGCAATATACGCAACTCCAAACACTATAGCAGCTGTAACCCACAACATGATCACATGTTTTGAAATAGAAAGATCAATTCCAAATATTGAAGGAAGTTCAACTATGGGGCCGCTATTGGACACGTGGTGAATAATGGTATGTCCAACCTCTTCCAGAACAGTAGTGGGTTCAGATGTGGGTGCAGCTTCTGGATTTATCATTTTGATATGTCTGATTTCTGGCTAGAAAAGTATCGTTGAAAATACAAAGCTTCACCTATTTGAAGAAATATAAAAACCACAAAAAACGATAAAACAAAAGCAGTGAATATTATTTCTAGCAATGATGCAATCAAAATTAATGCCACTGCGTAAAGTATCAGCCTGATGATAAAGGCCGCAATGTTGGCACTTATAGCTTTCTCAGGTGATTGAATAATTATCTTCCTGGTAATGATAAATGAACCCAAGTTAATTACGAAGGGTATGGAAGCGCCAAGGAAGATAGAGAATAATGTTGAAGGCATTTTATTTTCTTAAACTTACTCTAGCAAGCTCCCAGATTCCAATTGCAACCCCAAGAAGCAACCCACATACCGACAGCCATGGTGATGTTTTAAACCATTGATCCAGAAAGTAACCTAAAAGACCCAATCCCAATATAGATCCTATTAACATATAAGATGCACTCATGTAAGGACCCGCCTGCACTACTACACGATTAAAAGCTTCAAAGAGCTGAGTTACGTAGTTTTTATCAGATTGATTCATAGCCACAGTATCCGAAATTAAACCTTTTCGTATGACTCAGTATCATCAGCTGTATCGATACTTGGTGAATCACTGTTCTCGGAATGGATATTTTGATCTTGATCCAAATCTTCACTTGGTGCAAGATCACATCTCCCTTCAAACTGAGCTCCCTCTTCTATCACTAGTTTCCGATAAATAATATCGCCTTTAACTGTTGAATGACCACGAAGTACAACTTTCCCAAAAGTAGATAATTTTCCTTCAACCACACCCCCGATAAATGCATCTGACGCCATTACATCACCTTTTACATAAGCATCCCTTGCAACCCGGACGGGACCCTCAGTATACACATTACCGTGGACCTGGCCACAGATGATTGCACCACCCTTCAGCACTAAATCACCTCTAATTACCGCATCAGCTCCAACCATAGTACCAACATGTTTCAAGCTGTCTTTAGCCATCTGATGATACTCCTTTAATATCGATATCCTGAAACTGAACGATAAAACCTACTGGGTCTACAGGTACACCATTTTTCCAAATTTCGAAATGCAGATGAGGTCCTGTTGTATCACCTGTTTCGCCCAATAAAGCTATGAGCTGTCCCCTTTCAACCCGCGAAGGAGCTTCAACCAGATTTTCTTCATTGTGGCCATAAATTGTAATGTAATCATCTCCATGAGTAATAATAATAAGATAACCATAATCCATGGTCCAATCAGAAAAAACTACGAGTCCTGAAGCTGCTGCATAGATAGGTGAAAGTTTGGAAGCGGCTACATCAATGCCTGTATGACTCCCTTTCCAACTTTTGGAAACGGGTATAAATTCTTGGGTGATGTAACCTGAAACAGGCATTGTAGTTGGAAGATTTTCTAGAACACTGATGGGAACACCTGAAAGCGTGATTGGTTCAAGAGAATTAGATGAATTGAGGTTAATGGGAATTTCCACATCTGAGCCTAAAACATTCTCGAGATAAGTCCGCATTGTTTTTATATTTAGAAGTTCTTGCTCGAGTTCATTCAAAACCCAAGATTGGTCAGTTTTAAGTAAATCATTCTCTGCTTGTAAATTATCATAGTTCAATGCTTTAGGGATAGCAAGAAATCCGATAATAAATCCAGCAGCTACAATAAGCAGACCTGTAATTACCAAAGTCCATAACTGCCATTTAGTTACAGAAAAGTTCCGGCTGGCTTCACCTTCCTCATGAACAAGGACAACAGTATAACGTTTTCTGGCCATTTCCTAAAACATCAACAGAGGAATTTATGAATTTTTATCAGAAATTATATCCATAAGACGACTCAAGTCATCATCTGAATAGTAATCGATTTCTATACTGCCTCCTCTTGACTTAGGTTTAACGATTACCTTAGTACCAAGTAGAGATATTAGATCATCTTCTATCCGCTGTAGTGCAGTACTTTTTCGTTTTCTTTTTCGTTTTTTCCCATTTTTTACTCCTGATAGAACTTTACCTACGAGTTCTTCAGTCGATCTTACTGATTCACCATGACCAACAATATGTTTCCAAAGTTTTATCATGCTTTTAGGATCTTTTAGAGCGAGAAGAGCTCGTGCATGACCAGCTGAAATCTCTTCAGTCCTGAGGCTCATTCGGATTTCCGGTGGAAGTTTTAAGAGACGTAGAGTATTGGAAATTGCAACCCGTCCTTTACCAACAGCCTGAGCGATAGATGCATGAGACATCTTGTATTTTTTTGCTAAGATCGCAAACGCTTCTGCCTCTTCCATTACATTCAAATTCTCACGCTGGATGTTTTCGATTAGGGCATATTCCATCATTTCAGCTCCTTCTTCCACATTCAGTATAAGTGCTGGAACTTCAGTTAATCCAGCAATTCTTGCTGCCCTCAATCGTCGCTCTCCAGCTACTAATTCGTAGTTATCCTCTCCTGCTCGCACTGAAATAGGCTGAATGATACCTTTCGCCTTGATGGATTCTGCAAGTTCATGCAAACTTTCTTCATCAAACTTTTTCCTGGGCTGATGAGGATTAGGGGCAATGAGACTAACGGGAATTTGCAGGATTGAATTGGGACCTGCTGTCTCATCGGTGGTTTCTCTAATTAGTGCGCTTAGACCTCTTCCGAGTTTTTTTGCTGTCACGTTTAAGTATCTCCTCTGCTAATTTGAGGTAATCCTGTGCGCCAGTGGAATTGGCTTCATAGAGTAGTATCGGTTTCCCATGACTTGGAGCTTCACCAAGACGCACATTCCTTCTTATCACCGTTTTAAAAATATCTTTCTTGAATTGTTTCCTCACTTCCCTCTCCACACGTTTTGAGAGATTGAGCCTCTTATCGAACATTGTAATCAGCACACCTTCAATATCCAAGCGTGTATTCAAGTGTCGCTGTACAAGCTTAATAGTTTTCAGAAGTTGGTTAAGACCCTCCAATGCAAGATACTCACACTGCATTGGAATGAGGATAGATTTTGCTGCTGCCAACCCATTTAATGTCAGAAGACCAAGAGATGGTGGGCAGTCTATCAAAATATAGTGAAATTTTCTAAGCACTGACTTCAATGCATCTCGTAAACGATATTCCCGAGCCATGAGTCCTACCAACTCGATCTCAGCTCCCACCAAATCACTTGTACTTGGTACTATATAAAGATGATCCAGATGGGTTTCGGTTATGGCTTCCTCAATGGGATTATTGTTAATTAGTACATCATAAATGGTGGTCGAACTATCCTTTATTAAATGAGAAAGACCAGTTGTTGCATTAGCTTGAGGATCCAAGTCTATTAATAGAGTTTTTTTCTCAGAAACTGCCATACCGGCTGCCAAATTTACGGCAGAGGTCGTCTTCCCGACACCTCCCTTCTGATTTGCAAATGCGATTACTCTTCCCATCTCTTCCTATCTAAAGCAGTTAATTGATACGTATGCGGATAGTACTATTTGCTGAATTATAGTAGCTCGAATTTAACGGCAGCATCAGGGAGATACAAGGATATTTCCGACGAGAGCACAGTTATTTCTCGACGAGAAATCATGGGAAATGGCTTGCAGGTGATACAACAGGAAACTAAATTGAATCCAACTGTTATACTTGAATTAATTAAAGAGAAAAGAAAACGAAGTCAATATATTAAATAGGTTATAATATGAGAAAACCCATTATCCTTATAACCGGGGCAAATGGTGAAATCGGCCACGGTCTTATTCGTTCTCTTTCACAATCTTCTCAAACGGATAAGATGGGCCTCGATTTGGATAACTTGGACAAGAGCATTCGTCCGCACGTACAGGAATCTTTACAGGGTAATATTTTGGATCGTAATCTACTCGAAAGGATTAACGCTGAGTTTGAGGTTTCTGCCATTTACCATCTTGCCGCTATCCTTAGTACAAGAGGAGAATTTTCCCCAATGACAGCTCATGATGTCAACGTAGGGGGTACCATTAATTTACTCCATCTTGCAATGGAGCAATCCATAAGCCGGGGACAGCCGGTGAAATTCTTCTTCCCAAGCTCCATTGCTGTCTACGGGATGAACAGCCTGGACGCAAAAAATCTTGCAGGACCCGTGAGCGAAGACGAATACCGCCATCCTGAAACCATCTACGGCTGCAATAAACTCTATTGTGAAAATCTGGGCATCTATTTCTCTCGTTTTTACAAACGACTATCTGCTGTATCTTCACGTGGTCGGGTAGATTTCAGGTCAATCCGTCTTCCAGGACTGATTAGCACTCAAACTCTTCCGGCCGGTGGAACCAGCGATTTTGCTCCAGAGATGATTCACAGAGCAGCTCAAAATAAACCTTATCACTGTTTCGTTAGAGATGACTCAACCATACCATTCATGACTATGGAAGACGCCATTAATGCTATTCTCAAACTGATGGAGGCTGAAGAAGATTCTTTATCACGTTCTGTTTATAATGTGACATCTTTCAGCCCATCAGCTGGTGAATTTCGCGATAAGACACTGACCTATTTCCCCGAAGCTAAAATTGACTACATCATCAATGATAAACGTCAGTCCATTGTAGACAGTTGGCCTGCTCAAGTGGATGACAGTAAAGCTCGAAAAGACTGGAGTTGGAAACCCAAACACGATTTTGATAGTGCATTCGAAAACTATTTGATTCCTGAGATTAAGAAACGATACGAAATATGACTTTGTCTGACACTAAAAGATTAACTTTCCGGAGATTTGATGAAAAAGATGCATATCTCCTTTTTCAATTGGATAGTGATCCGGATGTGATGAAATATATCACATTGGGGAAACCGAGGACTAAAAAAGATATCAGGAATAACATACTGCCGAAAATAATTAAGTCTTATGATTCTACTTCTCATTATGGAATTTTTTCTGCTTTCTTAAAATTGAATGGTGACTTTATAGGCTGGTTTCAGTTTGAAGCAGATAAACTTATACCTGGTGCTATCGAAATCGGATGGAGATTGAAAAAAAACTATTGGGGTAATGGTTATGCTACTGAAGGTGCAAAAATGCTTGTGTCTACAGGTAGAAAATTAAATCGATTGATTGTAGCGCAAGCCATGATTGAAAATAAAGCATCTATCCGTGTAATGGAAAAAGCAGGATTGACTTTTGCAGAAGAATTCTGGGGAGATTATAAACCCCATTCTGGGAAACCGGATGTTCGGTATGAATTAAAACCCTAGTAGAAATATTATCACTGAATAATGGAAAAATAATGGATACACTTAAACCTAAGCTGAAAGAAGAATTGCGGAGCATCCGGGAAGGAGGACTGTTCAAAGACGAGCGTGTAATACAATCACCCCAAAGTGCAGAAATAACTGTAAGCGGAAAGACCGTACTCAACTTTTGTGCCAACAACTACCTCGGATTAGCAAACAATCGTCAGCTCATTAAAGCCGCTCAGCAAGGGTTGGAAAAGTGGGGATTTGGGCTCAGCTCAGTCCGCTTCATCTGTGGGACACAAACCATCCACAAGGAGCTGGAGCAAAAGATCGCCCAATTTCTGCGCACCGACGATACCATCCTTTATACCTCCTGCTTCGATGCCAACGGCGGACTGTTTGAAACGCTGTTGGAACCAGAAGACGCTGTCATCTCCGATCAACTCAATCACGCCTCAATCATTGACGGCATCCGCCTCTGCAAAGCTGAGCGGTTCCGCTATCCTCACGCAGACATGTCAGCACTGGAGGATATACTAAAACAGACGGAATCGCACAAGGTCAGACTCATCGCCACCGACGGAGTCTTTTCCATGGACGGTGATGTGGCCAAGCTGGAAGAAATCTGCGATCTGGCGGAGAAGTATAACGCCCTTGTCATGGTAGACGATTCCCACGCCACCGGATTTTTTGGTCCTGCCGGCAGGGGCTCCATTGACCACTGCGGAGTTATGGGCAGAGTGGATATTGTCACTTCAACTTTAGGAAAAGCTATGGGCGGAGCCAGCGGCGGATTCACTTCCGGGCGGCAGGAAATTGTGGACATCCTAAGGCAGCGTTCACGGCCGTATCTTTTCAGCAACAGTGTTGCGCCGTCCATCGTCGCTGCCGGCATTGCATGCATTGATATGCTGTCCGAAACAACAGAACTTCGAGACCGTTTGGAAGAGAGTACGATCTATTTCCGGGAGAAAATGACCGATGCCGGCTTCGACATTCGCCCCGGTATCCATCCAATCGTTCCCATCATGCTGGGCGATGCTCAGCTTGCTCAGGACATGGCTGCTGATCTGCTGGACAAGGGAATCTACGTGATCGGTTTTTCTTTCCCAGTAGTTCCCAAAGGAGCCGCTCGAATCCGGGTGCAAATCAGCAAGGCACATTCTAAGGAACAGTTGGAAATGGCGATTGAAGCATTTGAGGACATTGGGAAGAAATATGGGGTTATCTAATATTAATAAGCGAGAAAGACGCGGCATGTGAAATTTCACTCTGCAAAGAACTGAATGAGAAAAAGGTAGTCAGGTGGATTCGTCAGCTTCTGGAGTTGGTAGAAAACGACTAATACCTTGCCAAAAAGTAATTGCCTCCCTAAAGACACTACGGTAAATTCGCCACCGCTTGATCAAGATAAATATCTTTTGACCAGCAAACCAAATAATGATATCTCAAAATAACAAACCGCGTATTTTTGTCAGTCTGATGATACTGTTGATAGCCGTCTGGGCCCTTTGGCCTTCAATAGAACTCCAGTTTTTCCCTCCAGACAATAATGCAGAAATTGAGGCACTCAAAAAAGAGTCCATTAAGCTAGGGCTTGATCTCCAAGGCGGAGCCTCTTTCTTACTTGAAGTGGAAATACCAACTCTTGTAGAGAATCTGGCGGTTTCTGTAAAACCTAAAGCTGACTCTCTCCTTGCAGCCATTATATCCGATGCAAAAAAAGGCGATAGCCAAGAAACCTTTATCAGCCGTTTTGTTCAAGCAGCAACAACTAATGAAATTCAACTCAGACGCCACTTCGAAGGACTAGGATCTACAAATGCTGAAATCGAGTCCGGTCTAAATGCAGCAGCAAATGACGCTATTAATCAGGTGCTTGAAATATTACAAAACCGAGTGGATGAGTTCGGTGTGTCCGAACCTACTATTCAAAAACAGGGGAGCCATCGAATAATCGTAGAGCTGGCCGGTGTGACCGACACTGATCGAGCTGAAGCTCTTCTGGAACGTACTGCATTGCTGGAATTTATATATTTGAAAGATGGTTCCTCCACGCAGAATATTATCAGCAAAATTGATGCTATCCAATCCGACGGTGATACCGCACTTGCAGAGTTGGACACTGTTGAGGCTGACACGGACAGTTCGCTGTTAAAAATAGCAGATGAAACATTACTGGAAACTGAAGCTATCAGCATAAATAACTTCACATCTTTACTGATCCCCACTCCTTCCGGTGATATGGGGGTTCCTCTTTCAAATCGCTCTCGTGTAAATAATATTCTTGAACAAGAAGATGTAAAACAGATCATCCAAAAAGATTACGGCCGATTTGTCTGGAGCAGTGATCCTCTAAAATCTTCTGAAGAACAAGAAGAGACTTACATACTCTACTATCTCGATGCTGATCCCAATAATCCTGAACTTACAGGTCAAGTAGTAGAGGACGCTGTGGCCGATATTTACAATGGTCAGCCTATTGTCCGGTTAGGGATGAATTCTGAAGGAGCAAAGACATGGTCAGTTATCACCAGCCGGGTAGGCGACAGAGTAGCTATTGTTCTGGACAACAAGGTTCACATGGCTCCTTCCATTCGTTCGAAGATTACTGACGGTCGTACTCAGGTGGAAGGCCTAGATGACATGGAAGAAGCCAAAGATATCGCCATTGTCCTCAGGGCAGGTAAACTCCCTGCTCCAATCAGAAAAGTATATGGTCACGAAGTGGGTCCTGCTCTGGGGCAAGATTCAGTTGATAAAGGAACAACGTCTATCTTGGTCGGACTGGTGATTGTGCTTTTATTCATGCTCATCTACTATAAATTTTCCGGCTTAATCGCTGATATCGCGCTGATCTGGAATATATTATTGGTATTAGCAGTACTGGCTATGCTTGACGCCACTCTCACCCTGCCGGGAATCGCTGGCTTGATTCTGACGGTAGGCATGTCGGTGGATGCAAATGTCATTATTTTCGAGAGAATTCGTGAAGAAATGAGAAAAGGGAAAACAGTCAGGGCGGCCATTGACAGCGGCTATACTCGTGCTCTTACGACTATCATTGATGCCAATGTGACAACTCTTCTTGTGGCACTCATTCTGTGGCAGTTTGGTACAGGACCTATAAAGGGATTTGCCGTCGTACTTTTCGCTGGAATCGCAATAAGTATGTTTACCGCCATTTTCTTCACTCGAACTATTTTTAACATAATCACATCCCGCAAACAGTTAAAAACGTTAAGTATATGAGATTTCTATCAGAAACTAAAATTGATTTTCTCGGAGCACGCCGTTTTGGTTTCGTCATTTCCGGTGCCCTCCTGCTGACTGGGATGATTTCACTGTTCTTACAAAACGGTCCTAAGCTGGGAATTGACTTCACAGGCGGTACCAGAGTAATGGTCAAGTTCGATAAATCTGTGGAAATCAGCTCTGTACGTGATGCACTTGCCATCGTGGAAATAGAGGGCGAGACCTTTGACTTCAGCAAGGCAGAAATCAAGCTGGAGCGAGACAAAGAATTGGGTGATCTGGTGAGTGTACGCCTCCCAAAACTGCCTGAGACTGTAGATGATGCAGATGAGGCTGTTATAAATAAACTCATCAACGCATTCCCCGAGAGTGTTCCCAAAAATAAAATTGAATTCAAGCTATCCACGGACACAATCGGCCCCAAAATTGGATCCGAACTTCGCGGGAAAGCTATTCTCGCTATTATCTCGTCTATCTTGATGATCCTAATTTATGTTTCAATTCGGTTTCAATTCAAGTTTGCTATTGGTGCCATAGCCGCCCTGGTCCATGATGTTCTAATAACTCTCGGCATCTTCTCTATCATGGATTACGAGATTTCACTAGTAATCGTGGCGGCATTTTTGACTATTGTTGGATATTCACTTAACGATACTATTGTAGTATTTGATAGAGTACGCGAAAACCTCAAACGTCTGAAGCAGGAGAAGTATGAGACCATTATCAATAAGAGTATTAACGAATCACTCTCAAGGACTGTCATCACCTCTCTGACCACTTTCATGGTAGTCTTTATTTTATGGCTGACCGGAGGTGAAGTTATCCGCTATTTCGCTTTCGCTATGATGGTGGGCATTCTGATTGGAACCTACTCTTCCATGTTCGTGGCGAGTCCTGTAGTAGTGGCGTGGCACAACCGCTTTGGTAAGAGCAAAAGCCGATAAGGCGCTGGCTCTCCGCCTCCACAATATTCCCACACTTACACTTATAATAAAATGAAACCAGCTATTTTGTTGACCTTTATTCTCGTGAGCTGTGTTTGGGGAACTACCTGGTACGCCATGAAGATAGGGTTGGAAGATACGCCACCAATCCTCGCAGTTGGTTTACGATTTGCAATTTCTGCCACTATTCTCTGGGCCATATTTCTTTTTCGTAAAGAGCAGCTTGTTCTAACAAAAGATGCCGTAAAAGTATATCTGGCATTCGGTGTTATTAGTTTTGGCTGCTCGTATTCACTTACTTATTGGGGAACCAAATACATTCACTCAGGACTCTCTGCAGTCATCTGGTCAACCTTTCCCATTGTTGTAGTCCTATTTGCCCACTTTATGCTCCGTAATGACCGCATTACTATTCAGAAAAGTGTCGGAGTTTTATTCGGGCTAATAGGAACAGCTATGATTTTCGTACAGGATAAGGCAGTCTTTGAGGGGTTTGATCTGAAGGCTGTAGCAGCAGTCTCAGCAGCAGTACTGGTGGCGGCATGGCCAAATGTATTATACAAAAAACACCAGAAGAATATCCCTCACTTTCATCTCAATATTGCTTCTCAATCCATAGCAGCGGTAACATTACTACCCATTTCATTTCTAATCGAAAATCCAATGAGCGTCGAGTGGAGTTTGCGTAACACTTCAGCTCTCTTCTATCTCGCCATTCCCGGGACAGCGGTTGTCTGGAGCATTTACTTTTGGCTCTACAAACATCTATCTGTCACACAAATATCCACTATAGCTCTCATTCCGCCTATTATTGCCGTAATAATAGGATGGCAGTTTTTAGGTGAACAATTCACACCGAGGATGCTTGCCGGTTCATTTTTAATCCTTACTGGTGTATTATTCGTAAACTACAAACAAAGCCGACCGGCGGCAGTTGAAACAACTCTCTAATTTGCTTTTTCACACAACACTTAAAGCACCTATTGGTCTTCTGAAAATCGTTAATTCAGAAATTGGAGTTCGCCGGATTATACTGCCTAGTGAGTCAGATGATCTATTTATTACCGATTTGAATATGATTGAAGATACACGGCTCCTCCGACCGGTATGCGATGAACTCACCGCCTACTTTGACGGCACGGTCAAAAAGTTTACCGTCCCTATTGATCTTCAAACTACACAGTTTAGGAAACTGGCTCTGAATGAAGTGAATTGTATTGAATATGGAAAAACGGCTTCCTACAAAGAGATCGCCGAACGGATCGGAAATCCCAAAGCCGTCAGGGCTGTAGGCGGAGCCAACGCTCATAATCCCATTCCAATTATCATCCCTTGTCACAGAGTTATTGCATACGATGGCACACTGGGTGGTTACGGAGGAGGATTGGAGATGAAGAAGTACCTCTTAAGGCTTGAAGGCTCACTGTTCGATTGAGGATTGACCCACAGGGTACTACATACTATTTTCGATTTTCGATTGATAAAACAAGGATTGACTGTAATTTCACTACGTTGATATGAGCAATTACTTGAAAACAGCACGCAGTAAAATTATTACCGGATTGATTACACTGGCACCGGCAGCAGCAACAGTCTGGGTACTCCAATTTCTTTTCAACTTTTTCGACGGTATGGCTGCTCCACTTGTGGATAGAGTTCTAGGTGTCCACATACCGGGGCTGGGACTTATCGTCTCTTTTATTGCTATCTTCTTTCTAGGCATCCTGGTTACAAATTTTTTAGGGAAGAAACTCATTCAGTGGGGCGAATCCATGCTTCAGCGTGTTCCTATTGCTAAATCTGTTTATGGTACCATCAAACAGATTACTCAAACTTTAGGTGGCACAGGAAACCGAGCATTCAAAAGGACAGTGCTAATCGAGTATCCCCGAAAGGGCATGTGGAGTCTAGCCTTTGTCACAGGAAATTCAGTAGATCACAATGGAATAAAGTATATCCACATTTTCTTGCCAACTACTCCCAATCCCACATCCGGCTACATGCTTATTCTCCCAGAAACCGACTCGATAGATGCTCAGATGACAGTTGAGGAAGGGATGAAGACGATCATTTCAGGTGGAATGATAGCGCCGGAGAAAAACCAAATTCGTTCTACAGGGAATAATAAAACCGGCCCGGGGGTTTAAGTGGGGTTATTAGGAGGGTGAGACAAGTGGCCCCCAAGCCGGCTTCTTCAAAACAGTTTACTCATCCCTGTTCTATTAAGTTCCCGACTATTTCATAATGCTCCAAATTTTCTCCGTAATCATACTCGGATATCTTTTAGGATCAATCCCCACCAGTCTTACTTTAGGTAAAATTCACAGCCGAATAGATATCAGGAAACACGGCAGCGGTAATGCGGGATTGACAAATGTCTATCGTGTTCTGGGGTTCGGCCCTGCACTGGTGGTTGCAGTTGTAGATATCTCGAAAGGGTGGCTTGCCGTCGCTTTAATTCCATCTTTTTTCCCCGATCTCTTCATCAATGACATCCATCTTGCAGGAATTTTAACTGGCTCTGCAGCGGTGCTCGGCCACACCTTTACTCTCTTCGCCGGCTTCCGCGGAGGCAAAGGAGTCGCAGCACTACTGGGGGTGATCATTGCACTTTATCCGACTGTTATTCCAATTTGTCTGACCGTTTTTGTCCTCACTCTCATAACTTGGGGATATGTGTCTGTTAGTTCCATGACTGCCACTGCTGCCTTGACATTTGGCGTATGGATACTGCCTGAATTTGGTTTTGAACCTTCAGGAATCTCCCTGAGAATCTTTACCATACTCATCTTTCTCTTTATCATATTCACCCACCGAACCAACATAAGAAGATTGCGAGAGGGGACAGAAAATAGGTTTGAGAAGGTTGTACTGTTTAAATCTAAGAAGCGTAAACTTTAGAGAATTTTCCCGTCATCATCAGCAAGCATGAGCTGCCGGACAAGCGGAACAGGGGGAGCTCCAAAAGAGAGTAGCGTATCGTGGAAACGCTTGAGTGAAAACGCATCTCCCTCTTGTGCTTTCCAATCCTCCTTCAACTTGAGGATCATCAGCTTCCCCAGAGTATAGTTTAAATATCCCGGATCAAAAGTACCTCGTTCTGCTTCCTTTTGGGCTGGAGTCTCCGCCATAAGTGCATTTTCCATAAGAAAATCCTTTGCCTCTTCAACTGTCATTTTCTGAGTATGCATCTTGATGGAACAGATAAAACGACAGTCCCGGAGCAGCGCTTCAGAAAGCTGTGCCAGTCGATAACGAGCTTCACCCTCATGCCAACCTTCGTCCAGCATCATCTCTTCGGAATAGTGAGCCCACCCTTCCCAGAAAGAATAAGCTCCGGCAAGTTTGGATACCTTTGAAGGGGCGGAAAGTGTATGGAGATAATGAACATAATGTCCTGGGTAAGCTTCATGAACTGAAACACCATCAAGTGTTGCATAATCAAACTTGGTAAGCCACTCTTCTTTCTTTTTATCCGGCCATTCATCCAGAACATTAGTGACATAATAAAAAGATTCCGTCGCTGACTTTTCATAGGGACCCGGAGTATCACACATGGCAAAAGCCCAGCGGTAAAAAGTGGGGGTTTCTTCAACATTAATACGAACTTCAGAGGGAATAGTGACAAGGTCTTTTTCTATGATAAAATCTCGTATCGCCTCCAGCATCTCTTCAGTGTCTGAGATCAGAGAGTCTGCTTGCGGATGATCTTTTGCAACTTCTGCCATAACTTCTTGGACACTTTTCCCGGGCATGAATTCTTGTGCAAGCTCTTCGAACATTAAACTGTTTCGTGATAGATCCTCTTCACCAATTCTTAAAAGTTTATCCAGTTCAATCTCAACTCTTTCGCCGTGACGAAGCATATCAATATAATTAAAGCGGCCAATGGCAAAGGTATCCGTAGCTTCAGGCAAAAGAATTTCTTCCATGTACTGAATGAAAAAATCCAGGGCTTTAGTGGCTCTAATAACTGACTGTTCCAAATCAAGCAAGATGCTATCTTCTTCGATCTCACTAAAATATTGTATGACATCCTCACGATAAAAATCTCTATAGCCTTTATACATTTCGATGGTAGTAGTTAGATTAATTTTGGGGAGAGGAGATTGAAGATTAAATTTTTGCTGATCAAGAAAATGGGGGATCGCTTTTAAATGATCTGCTGTGTGTTGAGCCCGAACAGTAATCGTATCGTAATTCCGTTTTAGATAAGTGCTGACATCAAGATGAAATTCGTACGCCATGGGATCTTCGGCCCACCATCTTAACTGAAGGAGTCCGAATCGTTCATACTTGATGGATTGATCTAATTGAGCAAGATCTGCAGAATCCTGCAGACTGAGATTTTCCTCCCCTAACCTTTCAGCTTCTAGTTCATAAAAGCGCAACCGCTTGAGAAAACCCATAATGTTTTCATATGAAAAATCAGGTATCTTGCCAAGATAGCGATGGAATCCAGCATAACGTCCTTCAGTTGGATTATAACTGAAATAATCGTCATAGAAGCGATTGACAAGATCGTTAAGCTGTTCCTGCGCGGACATCGTTATTCTCCTTTGCTGTCACTTTTTAGAATTTATGCCCAACTGAAATGTGCCATTGAGGAATTCGCCATTCATTGTCATGATAACCGATGCCGTAATCTACTCTAAACAACATATTTCCCGGTACAAAGAAACGTAACCCGATACCGGTACCTATTATGGGATATTCACTAATCATATGGGAAAAGTTATCGTCGGCAGCGCCAAGATCAAAGAACTCAGCCAGAATCAAGCCGAACTCAGTGCCAATGCGTGTCAACCGCTTGGGGATCAAAGTCTGACGCAGCTCCGCTGAGAAAAAATAAGTATTTAATCCTGAGCGGAACGATTCTTCCACATAGAGAGTCGAATCGAGTACTTCCCATCCGCGGATGGACTCTGCGCCCCCCACGGAAACAGTTTTGTATGGGATGCTATCACCAAAATATTTGCGGAAAGACAAAGATAAACCTGCCACCCATTTCTTTTTTCCTGGAATCAGCAATTTGTAAGTTCTGGCAGTAAAATACAATTCAGTAATATTCGGCGAATCATCATTAAGCCCAAATTCCGGACGAAGTTGAGTATCAATATAAATTCCTTCTGAAGGATCCTGATAGATATTCCGTGTATCGTAAATCAACTGAAATTTCGTCTGAAAATACTGATGTTCAACATCTTGTCTTTCTTCCGGAAAGAAATCAATCCACCTTTTTTCAACACTTACCGTCCCCCAGACTTTCCACTGATATCCGAAGTACCGGCCAATGGTTGTCTCCAGGTCAAGTTCTCGATATTCGTGGGGGAGAAATAGGTGATCAGATAGGTTGTAAAACATATGTCCACGGAATGAAACATGATCACCCATAATCCAAGGATCATTAAATCCGAATCCGCCAACTTCCTTGCGTCCAAATGTTGCATAAACGGACAGATCTTCATTTCTGCCCCTAAAATTTTTTAGAACCAGTATTCCGCCGAAAGACCAACCGGACTCTTCTTCATACATTATTATGGGACCGGGGAAGATCCGCCATGACTCTACCACTTTGTATGACAATATTTGGGCTCCTTCTTTATCAGGCAGGAGCATTACCTTCACAGTAGAAAATATTCCGAGATTATCAATCCTGTTCCTGTCTTCTTCTGCTAGAACAGAATCATAAGGAACATTCACGGGATGATGAATCTCACGCCGAATAACGTATTCCTTAGTTATTTTATGACCTTCAACTACAATATCTGAAATGATGGGAAAATTTTGTTCTTCAGCTTTAATGGTTGTCGGTAACGAGGCGATGAAGAGACAGAAAATAAAAAAAATGACGTGGAGCTTAGTTTTGTGCAAGTTCTTCATATAGATAGATTGAGCTGATAATACCCAATTGATAATTTTCGAGATCGAGCCATTCATTGGGTGCATGAGCATTTTCATTTGGCAATCCAAAACCAATCAATAGGCACGGAATTTTGAGAGTATCAACCATGGTCTGGACGAAAGGGATTGATCCCCCTTCTCTAATGAACACCGCCTTCTTGCCGAATCCCTTTTGGAGAGCCCTTTTTGCCGCATTAAAAGCGGGATGGGATACATCCGCAACGAACCCGTCACCGCCATGTAACCTTTCCACGGAAACTTCTACTTCAGGAGGAGCTATTTCTTTAATGAATGCTTCGAAAAGATCACCCACTCGTTCCGGATTCTGATTCGGTACCAACCGCATACTCACTTTAGCGTGTGCCTCTGCCGGAATGATAGTTTTTGCTCCTTCGCCTTGAAATCCGCCCCAGATACCACAGACATCCAGTGTAGGTCGGGCCCAAAGATTTTCCAAAACTGAGTAACCTTTTTCGCCAAAGAGAGCCGGAGCGCCTACATCCTCGCGATACTCTTCCTTATCAAACGGGAGAGCTGAGAGATCAGCATGCTCCTTCTTGCTGATAGGAATAACATCATCATAGAATCCGGGTATGGAAATCTGACCGCTTTCATCCTTGAGTTGTGAAATTATTTCTGCTAACGCATGAATGGGATTTTTCACTGCACCACCAAAAGACCCGGAGTGGAGGTCTTGCTTCGATCCACGAAGATTCAGTTGAAAGTACGCCAACCCCCGAAGACCATAGCAGATAGAAGGCATTCCCTTTTTAAACATGGGCGTATCAGAGATTACAGCAGAGTCTGCTTTCAGTAATTCACGATTATTTTCAAGAAATTCTTCGAGATGTTCACTCCCAATTTCCTCTTCCCCTTCGGCGATAAACTTGACATTCAGTGGAAGCTGGCCGTGTTCGCTAAGCCACGATTCGATGGCTTTTAGATGAACGTAAATCTGACCTTTATCGTCCACTGTCCCTCGGCCGTACATCCTACCGTTACGGATAGCCGGTTCGAACGGCGGCGACTCCCATAATTCAAGCGGATCGACGGGCTGCACATCGTAATGTCCATAAATCAGTACAGTGGGCTTTCCCTCGGCTGCAAGCCATTCACCATAAACTACAGGGTGACCAGCTGTCTCAAAAATCTCTGCCCGTTGCAACCCAGATTGAAGCATTTTATCTTTTAGAAATTCCGCACAACGGCGGACATCATCTATATGCTCTGAACTGCTTGAGACACTAGGGATTTCTACAAACTCTACCAGATCATCTATAAATCGCTGACTGTGCTTTTCAGCGAAAGAAATAACCGACTTTATTTCCATAATGTTTTCAGATACAGCCAATATTTATCTGGCTACGGCTTTTCATTTATGTTATACGGAGGTGATGTAGACCCGCGATGGCAAGTCCAACAGGTGATAGCATCCATTTTCAGTGGAGTCATAAAATTCTCATTTATCCCTTTAACCATCTTCATCATGTCCCGGGTGATAATCTTGTGCTTAATCTCATCCAATGACTTGTCTTTCATATTATGACAGTAATTGCACTTTACTCCCAAATCCTTCGCCATCTCTTTCATATAAGGTACTATTTCGCGGGCATTCTTAAACGGCAACACCTGCACGTTTTTCAGATCCTGTGCCTGAACAGCTCCTGAAAATAGTAGCACCACAAAAATACTCAATAGTGAAAATTTCATTTATCCCTCCCTTTTAATACCAGAGATGCAGTTGAAACAATAACTCTGGATTTTTACTTTCATTTTCACTCGCCACTTTAGTTACTCGAACCTGACTTCGGATTTCCACATACGGAAACGGAAAAAATTCGATACCGGCGGAAATTCTACTGAGCGCATTCCTCAAGTATCCAATATCTTCATCGAAAAAATCATATTGGGCTGTCAATGTAACGCCTTGTACCAAGCTGTAACTTAACTCACTGAACGACGCCAGGGAAGTGCCGTCTCCTACCCAGTCATTCGCTAAGTCCACCTCCCCCATCCAGGTAAACGGTCCCATGGCAGCTCCGCCAAAGATGCCCACCAGCAAAAAGTCGTCCTCCTGTATTGCAGAACCACCCGCCAGCACGGTGTTCCCCCTTAGCATCCCGGAATACTCCACACGTCCGGTGAAGGTTTTACTTCCAGTGTTTCCGCTAACGAAACCGTCTGAAACACTAGCGGTGATGAAGAAATCTCCAGCGTTCAGGCCCCCTTCCAATGTAGAGACTGTTGAACGCATAGGCGAAAAGAGCATCCCTTCTGCATTCAGTCCATTCTTCAACTTAATGTTACCTCCTCGGACGAAGGTGGAATGATCATCAAGAGCCCATCCAAAGTGGGGTATCATTCTGCCGGCGCGGAGATAGCCGCTGAAGCTGCTGAATTCCTTGCTGATCCACCCTTCCGAATTACCTCCCAGAGCATCCATGGCAGCATAAGCCTGAATACCGGGGGTGATTAGCCAGTGGCCGTAGATCTCCAGCTGCATGGGAAAAGAGACTCTCTCCCACTGGGCTTCCTCATCACTGTGAACATAGGTCTGCATACGAAGATCGGTACCAATGCGAAGGTGATCGGACAGAGCTCCTGTGAATTTTGGTTGCTTTGATAACGGCTTCCAAGACAACTCATCCATTGATACGATAGATGAGCCGTATTCATTTCTTAGACCACTGCCCGTTGGATTCACATGACAGGTCACACACGAGACTCCATTCTGAACTGCCAACCGGGGAATGGCCCAAACAGTTTCGGTAAATACAAGAAACATTATAGACAGCAAGAAATAGATGCTTTTAATTGTTCTCTGCGCCTTCATCGATCCATGTCCTGATTTCTGTGATCTGTCCGTCGGAGAGTCGCGAATAACCCGACGGCGGCATTCTTTCCCCTGTTTGAGAATCGCCGGTCACCTTCAAATAAAGAACTGAACTGTCGGCGTTACCCGATTGAACGAGAAGCAACCCAGCATATGAAGAGGCAACATTCACGAGATTAGTATAACTCTCTCCTTCTGATAAATTAAGACCATCTGAAGCATTCACACCCTCATGACAAGGAGGATTATTGGTGGTACAATTGTGATTTAAGATGGTTTGAATGTGATTCGAGAAAGTGATTTCGTCGGCCTCCGGCTCATTGCCCATGTCGGTACAACCGGTCAAGACGACGATTATTATACTCCCGGTAATCCAGCCACTTCGACACTTCATTTAAGCAGGAGTAACTTGGCGGTAGACAAAATTCCATCGGCGAGCAACCTGGCAACATAGAGCCCGATGGGATGTGCTGAGGCGTTCCATTCTACCTCGTACTCGCCTCGCTCAAACCTACTATTCACCAATGTTTCCACCAAATGATCGGTGACAATTAATGGAAACTGAATTAAAGATTGGATGAATTTCGCTGTTGCAATCTATTTGTGATGTTAATAATGACGGTAAAATAACTCCTGCACGGAATATAAATAGTTTTGTCACCATTATCCCTCTTTTGAATTAAGAAAGAGCCAATTTAGCTGAGACATCTTTAACAATCTATACACAATTTCTTTAGTGATAGAAGTAAATCTTGCTGGAAACAAAAAAGCCCCCTGTCGGGGGCTTTCAAGTTCATTCATTTATGAGGTGTTTAGCGACCTCGAGCCATCTTGGCACGGGAAACATCTCCATCCTTATCGATGAAGTAGAGGTATCCCGACTGCCTGGAAACACCTGCATTGGCTACTTTTTCTGCGTTCCCGCCGCCCTTACCGGCACGAGCCATTTTTGAACGCCATACATTCCCGTCTTTACCGAGGTAGTAAAGAAATCCGGATTGCTTGCTAACACCTACTGTTTTTACTTTCTCAGCCATGATTAATCTCCTTGTATTAGGTTAAGAAAAGTGCGTTTTATGCTTCTCGTCGGTGAGTTTAGTGGCTCTCGACGAGAAAGTCAAGCTTTTTCCGTCGGGGCACCGACGAGAAAAAAACAGCTATTTTCACCTTTTAGCGAAAAATAAAATCATTTATAAAACTACCCAAGCGCCAGAGTTCTTTAATTCGACTGAATAAACCACTCTCACCTGATTCGGCTTCATTATGACTATAAAGACCGCTGATAAAAGTATGTACATCCCCACCATGTGATTCTAAAGCTTCACTGAAGGCTACCGTTTCTGTAAACGGAATCATATTATCCTTAACGCCGTGGACAAGGTAAAGAGAAAAGTTGATCTGCTTAATGAAATAGCGAGGGGAAAGAGATTCGACAGTTGACATGAGTTTAGGAAGAACACTCAGTGCCAATTCTAAACTTTTCTTTCGATCCGTTGTAATAAGATCGATGAACGATCTGTCTTTCTCTGATAGCGCAGCAAGATGATCTTCCATGACACCATCTTCTTCTACTAAAGCTAGAAAGTATCTACGAATCTCTTCTATATTAAAATCACCATCAAAATAGTCTATGTAGTTATGAAAGAAAACGATATTCCCCCACTCGTGAGGATCAAAGCTGTAATCTTTCCCGGCATGGGAACACTCTCCGGTCAAAACAAACTTCAGAGTACGTTCCAAATCAAAATAGCTCCCGAATGAAAGAACTTTGGCGGGAAGCCCGTTCATTCTGAGATCAAGACAAGCCTTAACCAGTTGTGAACCACCGAAGCTGAACCCGATAGTAGTAATTCTATCAGAAAGGACATCTGGACGCTGATGTACCTGAAGAAAAATCTCAACCATCTGTTCTACTGTCTCCTCTCGAATCAATACCTCTTTCAACCGAGGGAGGCCGGGTATGAAAACCTTAAAGCCTACTTTCGCTAGTCCTCGAGCGAGCCGGTTGAGAATCTCGTGGTTTTCTCCCGCAGGGGACGCACCCTGAAATAATATTATAGCGGGAGCCGGACCGGAAGAACGTGGGTGCCAAATCCTCATAGGCACTTCGTCACCATTCCCAGTGGTATAGCTGGCCACCTCAACAGTCACCTTAGGAGTGAGTGCATTAACGATAGATGAGGTCCTGCCGGGAACGGCACTAGTCAACAGCACAATGAACCTGAAAACAGACCTGAGCGGTCGCCAAGTGAATACCATTAACATTATAAGGAGAGCCGGGATAAGGAGAATATCCATCGGTCACTCTTTTGGAATGAGATCAAATCCCCTTGATAGACAGGCTTCGGGAACTCCAAGTTCGTGCAGAGTTATCACATTCTGCTCCAATGCATTTTCAATCTGTTGAATGTGCCACGCTTCCTTTGTGGACAGCTCACCAAGGAAATAAAACGGGCTGACAGCAGGGAAAAACTGAAGAGGGAAATCACTGCCGTAATAGAGCCGTTCAAATAGATGAGGATGTTCTAAGAAGTGTCTAAGATAACCGGTCATATGGCCCAGCGTCAGGGCGGATATATCTCCGAACAGGTTCGAGTACAATTCGAGCATCTCGAGAAAGCGGGCGAAGAAAGGGTACTTAAGGCTGACGCCGTCTCCTGCGGAGTGAGCCGCGATCACCTTCACTCCCTCTTCCAATGGGAGATACAGACGGTTGGGATCACCAAAAGACTGATCCACCACCGGAACAGCGTGCTCTTCTGCGGCGTGAGTGAGGAGAGGCAGTCCCAGCTCCGACATCCTGCGGTAGAACGGAATGATCCTCTTATCTGCAGGATCTATCCCCTGACTGTTGGGAATCCACTTAATGAGTACTGCACCCAGCTCTTTTACCCGTTCCAGTTCATCCAGTGCATCTCGCCGGTAGGGATTTACAGATGCGCCGGGATACATCTGCTGATTCTTGGAGCAGATCTGAAAGAGATAATCGTTGGATATCAGAAAGGGAGTCTTGTTCAGATCGAGTTTACCTGATCTGTCATACACTCCATCCATGGCGAGGAGAACTGCACAGTGGCGCTTGAAAGGGGTATCCAAAAGTCCGTCCAGATTCTCCACGTACTGTCTGTCCCGCTCTTCATCTGTACCCGATGAAGGGAGATCGGTGAAGAGATTCACCAGGTAGTAAACCAGTGAACGACGAAACTTCGGATTGACGTAACAGCCGTTTGATTCACTCAGTGCCAGGAGGTGCAGGTGGATGTCACAGACTTCCAGGTCTTCTATAGCGACCTTACTACCAGAAAAATCAAATCGCCATGGAACAGCGGTGAGAGCCGCTAGCGCCGGGAGCGATTTTAAAAACTGACGCCTAAACAAGATTTCCTCGCTACTTTAACAGCTGGACTCGCTTACCGGCCGCGAATTCTCCCTGAAGGAGATTAACTGCGTAAATGCCCGACGCCGCGGGCACTCCGAAGGTGTCTTTCCCATCCCAGATCACTGTCTGCTCACCAGCAGGGAGAAAATCGTGGACCAGCGTCCTGACTTTCCGGCCCAGCAGGTCGTAAATCACCAGGGTCACCTTCTCGTCTCCCATCACATTGAAGCGAACGGTGCAGCGGGAGTTGAACGGATTGGGATAGATGGATTGAAGAACAAAAGTATGGGCAATGGGAAAACTGCCGGGAATACCCATCTCCAGCACCGAGGCCAGAGCCTCGAGGAATCCCGCCATCTCATCCAAAGTCCCCGTGGAGACACGCAAGTGTTTAGGCATACCCCAACCGGAGCGGACCTGGAAGCCCAACTCACTGAGAGCCGTCCGGACAGCTGAGGCATCTGTACCTACATCCACCATCACAAAGTTGGCTTCCGCCTGGATGTATTCAAGCTTCATATCGGTAAAGCCGCTATAGAGCATCTCTTTAGCCTGGATGTTGAGACTAATGGTTTCCTCCAGATGGGATGTATCATCTAGAGCTGCTATGGCAGCCGCTTGGGACGGCCGACTGATAGTCGACCATAGCTGGCCGGAACCGATCTGAGGGGTAAGATCCGGCGAAGCAATTGTGTAGCCTGTCCGGGCGCCGGCAAGACCGTAGGCCTTGGAAAGCGTACGGATGACAATTACCGGCAAGCCCTCCTCAACATAGTGGATGCAACTCTCATAATCCTCTGTCTGTATGTAGTGATGGTACGCCTCGTCCACCGCCACAACGACACCCTTCGGAACCTTGGCAAGGAAAGACGCCATTTCATCCTTATGGATGATCGTCCCCAGGGGGTTGTTAGGGTTCACCAGTGAGATCAGTTTCGTCTTCGGCGTGACAGCATCGAGGATTCCCTGAAGATCAATCACGTAGTTCTTATCTACTGGGACGTACACTACGGCGGCACCGTTGGTGGTCCCTTCCCATGCCATCTGTGTATAAGTAGGCGTAGCTGTGACGATTTCATCGCCTGCACCCAGAAAAGCATCCGCCACCAGCCGTATCATCTCCGTGGCTCCAGCACCCGCGCAGAAGTGATTGGCAGGAAGTTCGTGCATCTTCGCCAGGCCGGCTTCCAGTGTAGAATTGAACGAGTCCGGATAACGATTTGCCAGAATGGATTCTTTCGCAAGAGCTTTCTGAGCGAGAGGTGACGGGCCCAGGGGGTTTTCATTGTGGGAGAGCCGTCCGGTGTAGTCATCAGGATCGTCGATATGAAACGGCATGGCTTTTACCCGTCCCACACCTGGGAGAAACATGAAGCTGAGTGCAGCGGTGGATTTTAGAAATTCGCGGCGGGAAAACGGTGAGTAACTCATGACCTCTCTATCATACTGTCTATTTTACACCTGAGAAATCAACCGTCTAAGCACCGCTTTTCAGGGAAGCTTTACGCCCACGCCGTGATCGAAAACAAGAGAACCTCCCAGGTTACCGGAGTAGAACACAACCAGCATCAGGAAAAGCAGACAGACTAATGTCACGATTCCAAGACGTCGGGAATCTCCATATCTCAGCCGGAGCCAGAACCATCCGCCAAAGAGTATCAGGGATCCCCAGATGGTAATATTGCCAAATTGCTCATGACTGGCGATGAGATCAGCCACTTCCTGTGAAACGCCGGCATTTGATGCGGCCAGGTCAGCGGCTGCTTCACCGGACAGAATGGCAAAAAGTGTGATGGTTACAGAAAGTCCCAGAATCCAAAGTGGAACCGTAGGAGCCATCCACTTCGGCTTCAAAAAAACGATCATCTGAAAGAAAAATGCTGCCATGAGAAGAGCGATGGGAAAATGTGTCAGAGCAGGATGAAGCTCAGCCAACTGCATTAAACTCTCCTTGGTTCTGCTTCCGGTATGTATTTGTTTTCTTCTCTCATAGACTCTACTTCTGGGATTCTGCAAATTCGCGGATGGCATCCTCAGACGAATACCGATAGCGGAAGTCTGTCAACTCCTCTATCTTGCTTCCATCCGCCACCCACGGGTATTGGATGAAGTGGATCATAGACGCCGGCGCTTCCGCCAGGAACTTCAGCCGGAGAGTCCACGCCATTGCGGTCATGAACCGCAGGAGTCCGGGTCTGATGCCCAATGGCCGTCCGCCCAGCATTCTTACTGCTTTTTCAGGATGGATAGTGTCAGGCGGACCAAGGTTGTAAATCCCTGCCGGCGCCTGGAAAGCGAGAGTGTAAAGGGCATCAGCGGCATCCTCCTCATGTAGAAACTGCATCTCGGTGTCGCTATCTTTCACCAGGGGAACCAACGGTTTATCAATATATCGGGAGATGAAGTTACCGATATGGACGCCGGAGATGATAGCCGGGCGAGCGATGACAATATCTACCTCCGGGTTCTCGGAAGCAAACGAGTTTAATCTCTCTTCTACAATGGTCTTATCGAAGGCGTACTGATAATCGTAGTTGCCGCGGAGGGGGTCATCTTCGGTGAGAAGGGGCGGATTGTCCGGGTGTGCGCCGTAGGCAGTGGCGGAACTGGTGACAACTATCCTCGCCACACCATTTTCATCAGCAAACTTTAAAATATTCTCCATGCTCCCTACGTTAATCTTATACATCCGTTCTGAGTCGTGGGTCATGTTCAGCACGTATACCAAATGGATGATAGTATTTACGCTGTGACGCTGGAATACCGGTGACAGATCACCGTTGCAGTCGAGTTGGTAGTAGGTGAGATTGGGGAACTGTTCCCGGGGCGGCGCAAGATCTATACCTATAATCTCAGGAGGATTGTCAGCGGCGGAGTAGCGGCGGCACAGCTCGGTGCCGATGTAGCCGGAGGAACCTGTGATGAGGACGGTCACAGGCTGTCGATGGTCAGCGTGTCTGTCACTGCCGGCTCCTCTCCCGGTACGGGGATAATCCGGAACTCCTTGCGGCCCAGCTCCTCTCCATCGGAGCTGACTACGGAGACATACCACTCCCCTGTCCATTGAGGAAGGATGGTCTTCCAGCTCCACACTCGATAGAAATTTCCACGGAGCACCTCTATGGAAACACGGTTAATCTCTCGGCTGTTGTAGTACCAGACATGAGTAATGGTATCTCGCAGTGCCTCTGATTTTACAGCGGTGAAGCAGAAAAGTTTGCCCACATCTCCGGGGAATTCATCCGCCGGACGGATCACTTCCCGGGCCTTCTCATTCACATCCCTGCAGATAAGGAACTTCCGTACCACAATGGGCGGTTCTGGTTCCTCTTCTACGACTGATTCCTCAGCTGGTATCAGTACAGCCGGCGCCACTTCAAGAACCTCTGCTGTCTCTTCCGCCGGGGGGACAACCTCTGCTTCAATTTCTGGTTCAGGCACAGGTTCTGGAGTTGGCTTGGGCTCGGGTTCCGGTGGTAAAATTGCCCCGGGAGTTACCTGCTCTTCTCCTTTTGATTCGGTGCTGTTGAAGAACATAAAATCCGTTATCTCAAAGGCGAGATAGATTACGAATACAGCCACCAGAACAGGGATAGCATAAGGGAGCTTCATCTGCCGGGCCGCAACGGCCAGCATGACAAAAACAACAGCTATCAAAATGATAGTCATGAGAGACATCTGTTAGTAGTGAGTGTAATGTGAGATGAACGACATGGGAGTGGACGAAATTTACGAAGCTGGAGAAGGAATTCAAGGAGAAATGGAAAGAAGATGAGCCGCCAAGGACACTAAGTTTTACCTAGATAAAACCTTGGCATTAAATAGAGTTATGAACTGGAACAAAAGAGAAAATATTAAGGATCAGACGGCTAAAGCAGTTTGTCTAGTATAGTAAATTCGAGAGGGAAAGTGGATGGGTTAGAAGTCATGGCTGAACAGTTCTTACCTGAAGGCGTCAATCCCCGTAATGTCAGCACCCACTACAAGGGTGTGAATCTCATGTGTCCCTTCATAAGTATATACAGATTCCAGGTTCATCATGTGACGGATAATATGATAGTCGTCCATGATGCCGTTAGCTCCCAAGGTTTCCCGTGCTGTCCGGGCGATGTCCCTTGCCATAGCGACGTTGTTCATCTTTGCCATGGATACTTGCTGATGGCGCATCCTGTCCTGATCCTTCAACCGCCCCAATTGCAATACCAGTAGCTGTGCTTTTGTGATTTCCGCGACCATGTCCACGAGATTCTTCTGGATCAGTTGAAAAGAGGCGATGGGTTTCTCGAACTGGATTCTCTCCTGGGCATACTTCAAGGCGATCTCGTAGCATGCGGCAGCAGCTCCTACAGTTCCCCAGGCGATACCGTACCGGGCCTGAGTTAGGCATGAGAGAGGACCTTTCATCCCTTGCACTCCGGGGAAGACATTCTCTTCCGGAATATGACAATCATCAAATATCAGCTCAGCCGTGTCTGAGGCCCGCAGTGAGAACTTCCCGTGCATTTTCTGTGTCGTAAAGCCGGGTGTCCCCTGTTCCACCAGGAAGCCGCGGATCACACCTTCGTCATCCTTGGCCCACACCACGGCCACATCAGCAATCGTGCCGTTGGTAATCCACATTTTGCTTCCGTTGAGCGCGTAGCCGTCATCAGTTTTCTGAGCGCGAGTTATCATTCCTGAAGGGTCCGAGCCAAAGTCCGGCTCCGTCAATCCGAAACAACCAATTGCCTCTCCTTTAGCCAGCCGCGGCAGCCACTGCTGCTTCTGCTCTTCACTGCCGTAGCTATAAATAGGATACATCACCAGTCCGCCCTGGACAGACGCCATGCTGCGTAAGCCGGAATCTCCCCGCTCTAACTCATACATTACCAGACCGTAAGCAACATTATTGAGACCGGCACAACCGTACTCCTCCGGTAGATTCGCTCCAAAAAAGCCGAGTTCACCGATCATGGGGATCAGATCCGTGGGAAACGTACCGTCGCGGTGGTGAGCTGTAACAACAGGCATAAACTCGCTCTCTACGAACTCCCGTGTCATCTTCTGGACAGCCAGTTCCTCTTCGGAAAGCAAAGTGTCCAGGTTGTAATAATCTGTTCCTAAGAAATCACTCATCGCATTTGCAGGAATTTAATGAAAATTATCCAGTCCATTTCCAAAGTCTAATACAGGTTTAATAGAAAAAGATACCGTATACAATTTACGAAAATACCTTCTCATGGAGAAGAACTGTTGGCGATGGTTAGTACTATTCTGTTTTAATTGAAATATCATTTTTTCGCACACCTATAACTTTGTAATAATAAAGTTAACTTGCAAATAGTTAATATGTTAACTAAATTTGTTTCGTAATGATCGGCAAGTGCTCTTATGAGTCATCTGAAATGAACAATTATCAAACAATCTACACTAAAACCTTATGACCTCACTTGAAGAAAGTACTGGTTTCCTTGTGGTCCGTACCGCTCGAACAATGAAAAAAGCGCTGGACGCCAAACTATCTGAGTACGGACTCACTACATCTCAACTTACTGTGCTAAATGCACTGGCAAAAGAAGACGGGCTGTCTCTGTCGGTGGTAGGCAAGAGAGTCTATCTTGATAAACCGGCTATTACCGGACTGGCCGACCGGCTGGAAAAAGATAATTTTGTGGAACGGAGAAGAACTTCTACAGACCGGCGAGTTATCCAGCTCTTTCTCACGAATAAGGGGTCGAACCTTCTTCAGGAACTGGATGAGATTGCCACAAAGGTGGATCAGCAGCTTGTGAGTGTTTTAGCTCCTAAAGAATTAACCGAATTTCGCAATTTGCTTAATTGTATTTGGGAAGGTGCTAATAATTCCAATTGACAAAAAAGAGATAGCAAGTATGACTGTAAAAGTAATGGAAGAATGGCAAGGCAAATCGCTGGATGACATTCTCTGGCTTTGCCAGGAAACGGTGGAAGATTCAGAGGTTATGACGGTTAAACGGTGGCGGAAAGCAGGCGGAAAAGTATTGGGACATTTTCAAGTATATTTCCCGGAAGAAATTGCCCATGCCGCCGGTATGCTGCCCATGAAAATGTTTGGTGCATCTGTTGAGCCACGTATCGCAGACAGCAGGTTTGGCTCTTATCTTTGCTCAATTCTGAAAACCTGCCTCGAACAGGCACTTTCCGGCAGGGTTGAACTGGATATGTTCGTAACCCATCCTATTTGCGATGCCGCCAGAAATCTGGCTCCTATCTGGGGTCGGAATTTTGATTATCCCTGCCAGATTCTGTATCTGCCCCAAAACCCTAACTCAAGTTATTCTATTCAATATTTAAAAGAAGAATATGAGCGTATCCAAGGTGTGATAGAAAAAGTTGCCAACAGAAAAATATCTGATGAAGATCTATGCAATTCCATTTCTGTTTTTAATAAGAACCGTTCTTTAATCCGAAAATTATATGATATAAAAAGGGATAAGCCTTGGCTTATCACTATAAACGAGGCATATACCCTCTTAGCAATTGGCGGTTTAATTCCACGAGAAGAACATAATGAAATACTCGAGGAAGTGCTGCCCATGATCGAAAAAAGAAATATCCGAAAGCAAGACCGCATTAGGGTAGTATTCGAAGGTGGGTTTTGTGAACAGCCACCTTTGGACATGCTCCGGACCGTAGGCCGTTCCTGTTATGTGGTTGATGATGATTTGTTAATTGGAATGCGGTATTTACTAGAGGATATTATTCCGGAGGATGATCCTTTAAAAGCAATGGCAGAAGCCTACATCAATAAGTCATCCTATAGTCCTGTACAGCACGATTTACGTAAACCGAAAGAGAAAATGCTAAGGGAACGAGTAATCAATGCTGATGCTGAAGCAGTAATCATCACTGCTGCGAAAATGTGTGAACCCGGACTGGAAGAACAGGTAACATATACACAGGAGTTGGACAAGGACGATACCCCCTATTTCGTTAGCGAATTTGAAGAAAATATGACCAGTTTCGATCATTTAGAAATGCAACTGGAAACGTTTGTAGAAAACTTAATATTCGATTGAGGTAAGCGATGAATGATTCAATGAAAAAAGAGATAGTCGGCAGGGGAACTCGTGAAGGCGCGGCTTTATTCAGAGACTGGTTTCAGGATCTGACACAAAAAGCCGAAAACGGCGAAACTGCTGCTTATGTTTTTGTTATGGGTAGCCTAGCGGAAATACTGCGTGTATTTGATTTGCCCATGGTGTTTCCGGAAATAAATTCCCTGCAAACTGCAGTGCGTCATGTAGCAGACGATTATCTAAACACAGCAGAGGATTATGGATATTCTCCGGATATCTGCGGATATGTAAAAGCGGATTTTGCCATGCAAATGCAAAATGGAAAGCATCCTATGGGACGCATACCCAAACCAGGGATAGCTGTATTGACCAATGCTTGCAATACATACTTAAAATGGGGAGAAATATGGGAGCGGGTTCACGAAATCCCCATGGTCTCAATAGATGTTCCTGCAACCAGGGAAGCAGGTACAAGGACCTGGCCTGGTGATGAACAATTTGAACGTGAGAAGAAATATGTAAAAGTTCAATTAAAGGAACTTATCGAAATTTGTGAAAAAATAACCGGGAAGAAATTTGATATTGATCGTCTCCGGGAAGTTATGGGGCATGCAAACACCATGAGTCGTGGATGGAAACGGGCGTTGGAACTCAATCAGAGCAGGCCCTCCCTTTTTAACGCATTGACTGACGGTACAGTGTACTTGGGTATGTCTAATGTATTCAAGGGGACGCCGGAGGGGGCTTTATTTTTTGATAGACTGGTAGAAGAAATGGAGTACATGTCTGCCAATGGTATAGGGACACTAACAGATGAGAAATACCGTCTGAGTTTCATTGGGGTCCCCTGTTATCCTATCTTTCGCAAATTTAACGAGATGTTTACAGAATGGGGCGGGGCATTTGTAATGTCCACCTATCTATGGTTTGCTGCCGGCGGGACTAATTTGGGTGTTCAATATGATTTAGATAATCCCTTGGACTCCCTGGCTGAAGGAGTGCTCATCAGCGTTCGTGATGCTATGGATTCCATGTTTCACCCTGAACTCACAGTCCTTGAGCAAACAGAAGAGTTTCATGTTGATGGTGTGGTTTATCATCCCATCAAGAGCTGCAGAACAACCTCAGCCGGCATGGCCGATAATAGAAGAGCATTAATGGAAAACAGTGATTTGCCAAGTCTGTTTATTGAATCAGACATGATGGATTCACGAGTTGTTGGTGAAGCACAAATGAAAAATCGAATTGACGCCTTTTTTGAAGGGTTGGCATCCCGCAAAGCAAGAGCTACAGTAGGAGCATAATATGGCGCTATCAGCAGGCGTGGATGTGGGATCCACACAAACGAAAGCAGTTATCATTAATGAAGGTCTGGATATAATCGGCAGATCATTGATTGATACCGGTGCAAATGTAGTAAAAGCAGCCGAGAAAGCTTATCTCCAAGCTTTGAATGACAGTAATCGCCGGGAAGAGGAAGTTGCATATGTAATTGGCACTGGTTATGGTCGTTACAAAGTTACGTTTGGTGACACACAAGTAACAGAAATCAGCTGTCATGGTAGAGGTGCAGTACATATGTTCCCCAATACAAAAACAGTTTTAGATATGGGTGGACAGGATACTAAAGCTATCAGTGTAAGTGAAATCGGAGAAATTGTGGATTTTTGCATGAATGATAAGTGTGCAGCCGGTACCGGACGTTTTCTCGGCGCTGCCTCCATGGCTTTGGATATTCCTCTTGGAGAATTAGGTGCTGTCGCGTTGAAATCGGAAAAACCGGTTAAAATCAGTACTACTTGTACAGTGTTTGCTGAATCTGAAGTTCTTTCTTGGCTCGGCAAAGGAAAGAAAATTGAAGATATATTGCTGGGTGTTCATAAATCCATTTCTTCTCGTTCCATTGCATTGTTAAGACGAGTGGGATTAAATCAACAAATTACATTTACCGGTGGCGTGGCAAAGAATATTGGTATGGTAGAAGTTCTGAATGAAAACCTGGGGATGAAAATGAATGTGAGTGAAGAATCTCATTTTATGGGCGCCCTGGGGGCCGCTCTCTTTGCCATGGATCATATTTTTGAAAGCCGAATACCAGTGGAGGAAACAGCATGAGTTATGTCATTGGCGTAGATGTGGGATCTACATATACAAAAGCTGTTGTTCTTTCCTCTGATAAAGAAATAGTGGGGCATGCAATGATGCAAACCGGTTTTAAACTGGATAAAGCTTCAGAAAAAGTGTATGATCAAATTCTGAAAGAAACGGGATTGTCCAAAGCTGAAATCGGCTATGCCATATCAACAGGTTATGGTCGGCACATGGTACCTTATCGAGATCTTACCATCACCGATTTAACTGCTACCGCCCGCGGTTCAAATTATTTCTTCCCCAAAACGCGGACAGTACTTGATATCGGCGGACAGACAATGAAAGCCAGTCGCTTAGATGAAAAAACAAAAGTTAAGTCCTTTCGTCTTAACGATAAATGCGCTGCCGGAACGGGAGCCTTCTTGGAAAAAACAGCTCGTTATATGGGATATGAAACAGAAGAAATTGGTCCTTTGGTGCAAACGTCAAAAGCAGATGTATCCATATCTGGAGTCTGCGCAGTATTTGCAGAATCGGAAGTGATCAACCAATTGTCTTTAGGTTCAGCTCCATCAGATATAATGCATGGCGCCATGTTTTCACTGGTGAAACGCGCGATTCAACTTTTAAAAAGAGTTAAGATGGAATCACAAATTACACTGAGTGGCGGAATTATGCGTTTTAAGACAATGGTGGATGTATTGACAGAAAACGTAGAAGAAAAAATCAATGTACC